>Ga0131853_10000826_pt1 | contig 55538 bp, 30 predicted proteins | sample TergutLab28metaG_FD_92764 | JGI IMG/M metagenome (GOLD analysis project Ga0131853, IMG submission 92764) | Labiotermes labralis P1 segment gut microbial communities from Petit-Saut dam, French Guiana - Lab288 P1 (version 2) (version 2) | ecosystem: Host-associated > Arthropoda: Insects >...
ACGCGGCGTCGCCGCTTCCTAGATTGGCAAAAAATCGCCTCTTCTAGCCATCATTTCGGATATTGACCACAGGTTCTTAAACGTAAAAAATTCGTACCGCCCTTACACTCCGTGCTTGTCCTAAATTATAAATCAATATATTGTAAGCGTCAACATTATTTTGTCAAATTGGGAGAGGTTAAGTCGTAATAGTATTATGAGTGATAACGGGTTCCAAGTATCAGTGCAAACAATTGTATTGACATTAACTGCTAATGATAGTATAATTACATAATTATACTGCTGATAAATTGGTCACTATGTACAAGAGCGCTGTTGCGGGAGGCTTGTTATGAACGCCGTATTGATAGACGGAAAGAGCCTGAATCTTGAGGATGTCGTCAAGGTAGCCAGGCATGGATGCAGGGTGGAATTGACGGAGGGGGCAATGGCCTCGGTGAGGAAGTCCCGCGAATACGTTGACCGCCTTGTGCGTGAGGGCAGGGTGGTGTACGGCATTACCACAGGCTTTGGCGAGTTCAGCAAGGTGAGCATCGCTAACGAGCAGACGGAGCTGCTGCAGAAAAACTTGATTGTAAGCCACGCATGCGGTATCGGCAGGCATCTGCCGGAAGACAGCGTGCGGGCGCTTATGCTGCTTAGGATAAACGCGCTGTCGCAGGGATTTTCGGGGATACGCCTGGAAACCGTGCAGGCGCTGATTGATATGCTAAATACCGGCGTCGTCCCGGCCGTACCGGAAAAGGGATCGCTTGGGGCGTCGGGGGATCTCGCGCCTTTGTCGCACATGGTTTTGCCGCTGATGGGCCTGGGTGAAGCGTACATCGGAGGGGAATTGATGCCGGGGGCGAAGGCTCTTGAGCGCGCCGGGCTGACGCCCGTTGTCCTTACATCCAAGGAAGGCTTGGCGCTTATCAACGGGACTCAGGTAATGACCGGGATAGGCGCGCTGACTGTGTACGACGCGCTGAACGTGCTGAAGCTTTTCGATATCGCGGCGGCGCTGGTGGCCGAAGCGCAAAACGGCGTTACCGACGCGTATATTTCCGACATACACGAGATCAGGCCGCATCAGGGTCAGCTTGACACGGCTTCCAATATGCTCAGGCTGCTGGAGGGCAGCGAGCGAACTACGCGCTCCGGCCAAGTCCGCGTACAGGACGCTTACAGCCTCCGCTGCGTGCCTCAGATACACGGGGCCAGCAAGGACGCCGTGCGCTACGTACACGGCAAGGTCGCGGTCGAGATGAATTCTGTTACCGATAATCCAATAATACTAGCGGACAAGGACATGGCCATTTCAGGTGGTAATTTCCACGGACAGCCGGTAGCCCTAAGCTTTGACTTTTTAGGCATAGCTTTGGCAGAGCTCGCAAACGTATCCGAAAGACGGATCGAGCGGCTCGTAAACCCGGCACTCAGTGGGTTACCGGCTTTTTTGACCAGACAGGGCGGGCTTCACTCGGGCTTTATGATTGCCCAGTATTCCGCCGCCGCCCTTGTTTCCGAAAACAAGGTGCTGGCGCACCCCGCCAGCGTAGATTCCATCCCGTCCTCAGCCGGGCAAGAGGACCATGTCAGCATGGGAACCATCGCAGCCAGAAAGGCTCGGGAAATCTACTTCAACACCAGCCGCGTCCTTGCGATCGAGCTGGTTGCGGCTGCACAGGCCATCGATCTGAACGAAAAGTACCAGGGCAGGAAGCTTGGAAAGGGAACCCAGGCGGCGTATGATACGATCCGTTCCGTTACGGATACCGTCGTCAATGACAGGGAACTTTACCTGGACTTCGAGAAGGTCGCTGCGCTTGTCGACTCGAACAGGATTGTCGAGGCGGTAGAAGCAGTTGTGGGAGAGCTTGCATAGTGTTCCATCCGGCTTAAAACCGTAGTATCTTTGCGGTCAATTTTCTACTATGTGTCGTCAGCGGGCACGCGTCCACCCCACGAAGCCAAAGATGGGCTTTGCGGGGGTCGCTTCCTGGCCTGGCGAAAAATTTCCGCGTAAGTCTACTCTGCTTTTAAACCGGATGAAACACTAGGATTGGAGGTAATCTTATGAATCCGGTGGTAGTTTCTGTTGTTGTGCTTACAGCGCTTTGTTTATTGAAGTTTAACATTATAATCGCGATAATATTATCCGCTGTGCTGGCCGGATTAATGGCGGGCATGGACATGAACACGATCATGATAGCGTTCATAGGCGGAGAGATCGATGGGGTTCGGTACGGGGGAATGGCCGGTTCCAACCAGGTCGCGCTGTCGTATATATTGCTGGGCGCTCTGGCGTACGGCATATCGGGAACGGGGCTTGCGGCCAAGTTCGCGGATGTGCTCGAAAGGGTATTCGGCAAGACGGGCAAGTGGTTTGTCGTTATACTGGCGGGAGTCGCCAGCCTGTCTCAGAACGTAATACCGATCCATATCGCGTTTATCCCGATATTGATTCCGCCGCTGCTGTACCTCATGAACAGAATGAAGATTGACCGGCGCGCGGCTGCCTGTGCGCTTACATACGGTCTTAAAGCTCCTTACATGCTTGTTCCGATGGGCTTCGGCATTATATTTCACGGCATAGTTTCCGGCAACATGACCGCTAATGGCATGGAAATATACGCCGGCGAGATCTGGTCGGCGGCAATATTGCCGGCAATTGGTATGACGGTGGGGCTGTTTGTCGCCATATTTATAACTTACAGGAAGGATCGCCACTATGAAGACCTGCCGCTAATCGGTATGCCCGAGGCTGACGAAGAGTCCAAGAAAGGCTTCACAATCCGTCACTGGGGCGCGCTCGTCGGCGCGCTTGCGGCCTTTGCCACACAGATGATTCTTCGTTTTATCACAGGAACTAGCGCGATGTGGGCGCTGCCGCTTGGCGCGACTATCGGTATACTCATAATGGTCGCCACAGGAGCGATCAGGTACAAGGAATTTGACAAGACGCTCAAGGGCGGTATTGGTCTGATGGGCTTTATCGCGTTCATCATGCTGGTGGCGTCGGGCTACGGTTCGGTTATGAGCGCCACGGGCGGCGTCGATTCCCTTGTTGAATGGGCTCTTGGCGTGGTAGGCAACAACAGGCTTGGGGCGATCATCGCCATGCAGTTCGTTGGGCTGCTCATAACAATGGGCATCGGTACGTCATTTGGGACAATACCCATCATTGCGGCGATATTTGTGCCGTTTTGTCTGGCGATGGGCTTCAGCCCGATGGCTACGGCCGCTCTGTTAATATCGGCCGGTGTTACGGGCGACGCGGGCACTCCGGCGTCTGACTCCACCCTCGGCCCGACGGCGGGTCTTGCGGCTGACGGTCAGCATGACCACATTTATGACACGTGTATCCCAACGTTCCTGCACTTTAATATACCTATCATTATAATGGGCACAATCGCCGCATACATCCTGTAACATGCAGAAATCTGGGCGCGAAGCTTTTTCGATGAAGGGTTTCGCGCCCTTTATTTTTAATCGGGGGCAAAACATGAATGAAGAACTGAAAAGGGCAAGCTTTGAGAAGCGTTTGTGCGCTTTTCTTATAGATCACGTGGCCCTAACCGTATTTCTGATGATCGGGTTATTCGGTTTCGCTTGGGATTATTTGCAGACCTCGATAGAGTATGTGTTACCTGTTTTTATGCTCGTTGTCTTGATCTGTTACTGCTCGAAAGACATATTCGGCGGAGCCGGCTTAGGAAAAAGGGTAATGGGTTTGGCCGTCAGAAGCAGCGAAGACGCTGAGTTGACGCCGTCTCCCTTCAAGCTGTTTTTAAGAAATATTCTTACCTTCGTTTGGCCGCTGGAAGTGATAATGCTCCTGTGCAGCAACGACAAAAGAAAGATTGGCGACAGAATTGCCGGGACTGATGTTTATGCCATTTCACAAAAAATCAGACCTGCGGTTGTCATTGCTGTCGTGATTTCGTTGCTTGTCGTTTTTGCATCTTCCTTGGTTCTCGTGGTAAATTCGATACTGAGGAATCATGAATCGTACATGATTGCAATAGCCCATATAGAATCAAGCGAGGAAGTTAGAAGCATTGTCGGCGACATAACCAGATTTGGCTTTTTTACTAGTGGCAGCTTGAGCACCAACACCAGTGGTTTTGGCGAAGCTGTGTACACAATAAGAGTTGCAGGTGAGCATAGCACAATGCGTGTGCGTGACAGCTTGATAGAACTCCCGATGAAGGCTGGGCGATTATTGGAGTTCGATATAATTGATATTAATTGCAAAGTATATTGAATTAGGCCAAAGATACGCTCTTCGGTCTAATTTTTGCCTGCGAAACGCAGCGCCAGCGATTTCAGTTGGTCGGGATGGTTTTGGGAGGGGTCTTTGCAGACCTCATCCAGGAGGTAGTTTAGAATTGCGCCTATTTGTGCGCCTTCGGCAAGGCCGAGCTGCTTTAGTATGTTTCCGTCAATGGTCAGGGCGCTGATCGTGTAGGCGTCGTTGTTTTCGTGGATACGTGTTATTTGGCTGTGAACTTCGTCGATTTCGTGCAGTGATTGGGCATTGGCGGATTCTTCCGCGACTATGCGCTGCAGATACAGAATGTTTTTCAGGCAATCGCGCCCGAAAACGCCGAGTGATCTGCGCACGCTGTACGCGTCTGCGCCAAATGCTTGGTTTATGCCGCGTACAAGGGTGCGTACGGTTTTTAGCGTAAGGTTGTCGAACTTTAGGAGCTTGAGCAGCCGTATGACTTCGGCGTCGCAAAGCCGCATGAAGAGTAGGCTCAGCCGGTTGTGAGGGTTGGCGTCGCAGGCGGCGACAAGCGGCCGGATATGGCGGAAGGTTGCGGAGAAGAGGGGCAGGCTCGGCGGATCGACGGCCTGCCATAGGCCGGTAGTCAGCAGGTCGGCAAATCTGTCGCTGCCGCCGGATACAAGGAGCTTTATAAATTCGACGCGGACGCGTTCGGGCGAGACGTTGGCAAGTGTGTGCGCGTGCTGCCGGATGGCGTCAAATGTGGCGGGTTCTACCGCAAAACCAAGCTGAGCAGAGAAGCGCACGGCGCGCAACATCCGCAGCGCGTCTTCTCCGAAGCGCTGTGATGGATCGCCAACGCAGCGTATGCAACCGGACATGATGTCGGCGGCGCCGCCGAATGGGTCGATGAAACCGACGTCAGGGTGGTAGGCTACGGCGTTCATGGTGAAGTCGCGGCGCGATAGGTCGTCGCGCAGCGATGTTGTAAAGGTGACATGGCTTGGGCGGCGGTTGTCCAGGTATTCACCGTCTTGACGGAAGGTCGTGACTTCGTAGGAGCGGCTGCCAAGAAGGACTGTGACTGTGCCGTGTGCAATTCCCGTGTCTACGGTGCGGCGAAACAGCGCCTTGACCTGGCTGGGTGTGGCGGAGGTCGTGATGTCGAAATCTTCGGGCGTTCGACCCATCAGCGCGTCGCGTACGCAACCCCCGACCACATAGGCTTCGTGGCCGCCGTTGTTCAGCGTGGCAATAAGGTCTGCGACGTTATTTGGGAGCCGCATTATTTGAAGGGATTAAGGCGGGACAAGAAGGATGTATTACCGCTCTTGCCCTTTCTCTGAGCCATTTCTTCCGCTGATTTTCTGCCCTTGAAGTCTACGATGTAAATTCCGGCCACGTCAACATTGACCTGCTTTTGCAGCGGAATTGCCTCGTAGACCTTGGGATCGCACATGAACGTCATTATCTGCGCACCAACCTTGGCTTTTACGAAGGGCATCTTCATAATTTTGGCGCGCCTGGGCATGTTATCGGACACGACTTTCGGCAGGCTTGCCTCGGAGGGGCGGCACTTCTTCTTGTCAATTGTAAATATGGCCATGCTTTGCTTTGTCTGGTCAATCATTTTTTGCTGTTCGACCATCTTTGTGGACGACCAGCGGTTGAGGAAGTAAAGGCCGACGAATATTGCGATAAGTACTACGGTTACGATTAATAAGATGTCTAGCCAAGGCAAGCGGATCACTCCTTATTGGGGTTAGGTTTTAGAACCTGCATTCAATGACGCTCAACGCCGTCTAGAAGGTCAATTTTCCGCCACAGTCCACCCCATAAAGCCAAAACCGGGCTTTATGGGGACCCCGGGTCGTCAGTGGCTCCTAGCGTACCACTGCGGGTACGCTCAGTCCACCCCACGAAGCCAAAACCGGGCTTCGCGGGGACCCCGGGCGTCGCCACTTCCTAGATTGGCGAAAAATCGCCGCTTCTAGCCGACATTTCGGTTATTGAATACAGGTTCTTATGATGCGGGTCTTTCGCTTAGTTTCGCGGCAAGTTCTATGACTTCACGCCGGACGGCTTCGTCTTCGTAGACTGGAAGGGTGTCGGTTTTCCAGGCTATGACGGTTCCAAGCAATTCGGCGTTGTTGAGTTTTAGGAGCATTTTGGAGGAGGCCAGAGCCGCTTCGGGGCCGTACTTGCTGGGGTCGAAGCCGCCAAGGTTCAGAATTATTGCGCCGTGTTTGGGTTTTAGCGATACGCTTTCGCGGCGGATATTGCGCGCCGCGAAGATCAGTTGAAAGCGGCTGAGGATGTTGAGCATGGGCCCGGGGAGGGCGGCGAAGTATATGGGCGCGGATATGACAATATTGTCAAAGGTGTTCATAGCGTCGTAAACGATGTCCATGTCGTCGATGATACTGCATCCGAATGTATGTGTGCAGTACTTGCAGTCAACGCACGGCGAAAGGTTTGCGCTAAAAGAACTCAGCGTTGTGACATCGCCGGACATGTGCTGTTTGAACAGGTTTTCGAGAAAGGCGGTCTGACCCGTGGGGTTGGGCGCGCCGGAGATTAGAAGGGTTTTCATGCGGTGGGCTCCTTGGTATGTTTGTACGCATACCATTCTAGCACTTTTTTCCGCAATAGTAAACACTGAAATTAAACGGTAAAATTAATTCGACGCCGACACCGCTATAGTAATATGCCTCTCAAACAGTAACACGCGTCGGGGTAAACAGCGGGAAATCTCCCGATTTCCCGCACCCCTCCTTTGTTACTGTTTCGAGGTCACATTACTATAAAAGCTGTGGAAACGTCGATATGTGTAAATTTAAAAACCCCGCAACGCTAGATTGCGGGGTAGTTGTGGTATGAGTTATTGTCTTGGCACGGCTGCGCTCATGATATAGTTGAACGCCCAATGCCAATCGGGTACATCTACGAAGCGCTGCTGTTGCAGTGGCTGCATACCTCTGCCGTCCGCACGCGCCAGCAAGGCTACGGCTTCGGCGCGGGAGAGTGGATTGTTGGGGCCGAAGGTGCCGTTGGGATAGCCGTTGATGATACCGCGATCCGCCGCTAGGCCAATGTAGTTAGAAGCCCAGTGGCCTTGCGTGTCGATGAATTGCGCCGATCCGAAGCCGGTTAGGCCGTAAATGCGGCTTAGTACTGCGGCTGCTTCGGCACGGCTCAGTTGACCGCCGGGTCTGAAGGTACCGTCTGGATAGCCGTTCATGAAGCCTCTGGCGGATACGAAGCTGATCGCCTGGTTAAACGGCGAGTTTGCCGTATCGCTGAACTGTACTCCGGGACCCGGAGGAACTCCGGAGCTGGCCTGCAGGTTGAATATTGCCTGAGCAAGCTCACCGCGCGATACCGCTGCGTCGGGAGCGAAGGTGAACCCGGCGCGCCCTGGGAAGAATTCCCCGGCAGCCAAGTTTGTGCCTCCGACCTGAGTTCCGGGAGGAACAGTTCCGGCCTGCGTGAGCATTATCAGAATACTTGCGTCGCCGGTTACGACATACGTCCAGTTCGGCGGCCAGACGGTGTATCCGGCCGGAATTGTGAAGTTGGACGGATTAACCGTGGAGCCTATTGTGGATGTTATCTGAGCAGTGCCGCGTTCTTGACCGGCGAGAGTTCTGAACTGTACGTTAATGGTCGCCTGCGCGCCGGGAGTTGTAACCTGAGATGTGGTCGTAAGAGTTACGACATTGCCGTAATATACTCTGGTCGGCGTTCTGAAGAATGCCGATACATAGTAGGTGTTGTTGGCCGAAAGGTTGGAAAGCGTCATGGTGTAAGTGCCGAAGTTGTTGCTTTGTTCGCGCACTACGTTGTTGGAAAGCGTAGGCATTCTGTTGGTGGAAGACCATACGAACCCGCGTTCGAGGATTCTGTTGTTCCAGTCATTCCAGCCTGAACCCCATACACGGTTTGGAATGTGAGCGGATAGGGTCGCGCTGCTTGACGTAACTTCCGTTGGTTGGTTGGTTGTGATGAAGTTACGGTCGCGGTTGGCGCCGGCCCATGTGCCGTAGCCCCACCATCCCCAATGTCCGGGATGACCTGGGCCCCATCCTTGACCCCACTGATTCCACTGGTTCCAGTTTCCGATCCAGTTTACGTTTGCGCGGAACGATTGAGTCGGGCCGAACATGCGAGTGCTGCCGGTAGACTGTACAAACGCGCGAATATAATAAACCTGGCCGGACTGAGTGCTGAAATTAATTGTTCCTGAGTGGTGGTTCTGGGTAAAGCTTCTGGCGCCGCTGAAATTCGGATTGCGGGCAACTTCTACGCCGACCCAGTTGATGGGCCCGTGTGTGCCTGCAGTCCAGTGCGGCCAATGGCCGCCATGCCAGCCGCTTGGTATGTTCGGCCAGCCCCAGGCGTGGACACGTACGGTTGTGTTGTGCATATGCAAAGCAACAGGTTCAACGTGTATCCATGGGTGAACGTTCCAGTTCGGGAACCCTCCCCCGGTTGCACCAAGGGTTGTGAACGAACCGACAAAGAATAACTGGTCAACGCCATTGATGTTGAGAATAAGGTGAACGCTGAACGTTGTGCTTGAATGAAGGCCGCTTATTGAGCCGATGTAACTGATTGCGCCGGCGCCGGTTACAAGTGGATCAAAACCGACATAGAGCGCGTGGGACAGTCCCCGTCCACGAATATCAGGAGATCCCTGCTCGAACACTTCACACAGACAAATTTCTTCTCCGGTAACGGGGCAAGGACCTTCGCTCTGTTGTCCGGGAGTTGGTGTCGGGGTCGGTGTTGGGAACGGAGCCGGAACTGATGGGGCCGGAATTACCGGAGCCGCGGTAGGCATCGGAACCGGAACAACCGGAGCCGGAGCGGCTTCTGGCATAACAGGAGCCGGAGCGGCTTCTGGCACAACAGGAGCCGGAGCGGCTTCTGGCACAACAGGAGCCGGAGCGGCTTCTGGCACAACAGGAGCCGGGATTACCGGAACAACCGGAGCCGGAGCGGCTTCAGGCATAACAGGAGCCGGAGCGGCTTCTGGCACAATAGGAGCCGGGATTACCGGAACAACCGGAGCCGGAGCGGCTTCAGGCATAACGGGAGCCGGCTGCGGATTCATCCACGCCGGAGGCGCTGCCGAAATTGGCTCTGGTGTATACGCCGGTTGAACAGCTTCAGGCATGGAATCGGAGTATGCCGACTGATTCATCCACGCTGGGACAGAAGCGCCGTGTAAGCCGTAACCGTTGATTCCATTAGCGCCGTTGAGGCCGTAACCGTTGATTCCATTAGCGCCGTTGAGGCCGTAACCATTGATTCCGTTTTCACCGTTAAGGCCGTAACCGTTGGTTCCGTTTTCGCCGTTAAGGCCGTAACCGTTGGTTCCGTTTTCACCGTTAAGGCCGTAACCATTGGTTCCGTTTTCGCCGTTTTCGCCATTGTTGACGACGCAGTCGAGGCACTCGCAGTAGTCGGGGTGGCAAACACAAATATCGGTGTCGTAGCAATCGCAGTTTGTGACGTAAGAACCGTTGTAGCCACCGTTAGAACCGCCATCGTAGCCACCGTTATAGCCGTAGCCATCATCAGGGTAGTAGCCGCCGCCGCCGGCGTCAACGTAATAGTCAACGATCAGTTCGTCAAATGAAACGGCCAGTCCGGCGGGTGAGGTTGACGTAACACTAGCTCCAATAGTTTGAGTGAAGCCAGGGCCGTCCACCCTGAAGCGCGGGTTCAAGACCGTTGCTCCGGCCGATGGAGTGATAGTTGCGGTAAATGTCGCTCCGCCGCTTGTTACGCTGGAAATGTTTGCTGCCGTGAGCGAGTTGGCTTGTACGGTGCTAAGAGGGGCGTTTGGGCTGAAAAATACAAAGCTCAGAAAAATCGATGCTGCTGTTGTTGCGCTTATGGCTTTGTACAATTTGCTTTTATAATGCATGTTAACCTCCTTTATAATTAGAGTGGTGTTGTTGAAAAGAAATAGATAGGCCCCAACCATAGCCTACTACAGTATATCACAGTATGCCCATTGTTGCAACAATGCATAGCCCTTTGTAACAATATTGTCAGATGTAATATTATGGAAGTTAACGGTACGATGAAGGACAAGCTTGTTACATTTTACCAAATTCAGGGGTTATAGGATAGAGATCAGGATTTCGGAAAAAGCGCCTCGACAACTTTAGTTCTCTAACATCTATAAAATATACCCACCTCATTAGTGAAGTGGGTAAGCGTTGGAATTTATCTGCCGATGTTTGCGCGAAGAGAGTCCATCGCGGCTGTTAGCTGTTCGTCCTGCCATTGTTCCAGGGACATGATGCGCATAGATGTCTCTCTGTCGGTAGGTATGAGGATGTCGGGCGTGATGCCTTCGCCATGGATGCTGTAGCCGCCGGGGGTGTAGTATCTGGCCACGGTTACCCTGATGCCGGAGCCGTCGGAGAGCTGGAAGAGGCTCTGGACTACGCCTTTGCCGAATGTGGTGTTGCCGACCAGGATGCCGGAACCGGTGTCGCGCACGGCGCCGGCCAGCACTTCCGAGGCGCTTGCGGAGTTCTCGTTGACCAGGATTACCAGCGGTATATCTAGTTGACGGGAATTGCCGCGCATTTCTTCGCGGTTGCCGTGCTTATCCTCTGTGTAGACTATCAGGCCGCGGGGTACAAGTTCGTTGGTTATGCGCACTACCGAATCCAGAAGGCCGCCGGGGTTGTTTCGGACGTCGATCACAAGGCCGCGCATGTTGGACTGGCCAAGGCTGTTCAGTGCGGTCATAAACTGCGGATATGTCATGCGGTCGAAGTTGGATATTCTGATGTAACCGATTTCGTCGTCCAGCATCCTGTGATCTACGGACGGAACTTCGACTTCGGCGCGGGTTATTTCCACATCGAACGTGCCGGCTTGGGCCCGCAGAATTGTCAGGTTGACACGGGTGGCCGGAGTGCCGCGCATCATTGAGATTGCTTCGTCAAAGTTTGAGCCGGATACCTCCGTTCCGTTTACCCGCACTATTTTGTCGCCCGGCTCAAGGCCTACGTGGGCGCTTGGGCCGTTCGGGAACACCTGCAGTATTTGTATGCGGTTGTCGAGCGGATCAAGCTGTACGCGTACGCCTATACCGGCGTAGCGGCCCTCGGTGTTCTCGAGGAACGAGGCCAGAGTCCTCCTGTCCATGTAGGCGGTGTACGGATCGCCCACGCCGTACAGCAGCCCGATGAACATGGCCTCGGTCATTACCTCGATATCAAAATTGTTTACGGAGTGACTTTCCAGTATGGCCATGATCTCCTGTATCTTGGCCGACGGGTCAAGCACATGCGTGGACGCCGGACGGCCTGCGCCGCCGACAAAAAATGCCGCGCTGAGTACAATGAGCACCGATACAATACCAAAGATCAAGCCTCTTATGAAGTGAGCGCGGTGCGCGCCTCGTTCCCTTGAAACATCTTCCCTGATCTCTCTAAGATCTCTGATTTCTCGTAGTTCTTCCATTCGCTGCCTCCCCGCAAAATCTCTGCCAAGAACCTGTATTCATAGGATGGGAACGGCGTCTTAGCGGTCGATTTTCCGCCACAGTCCGCCCCATAAAGCCAAAACCGGGCTTTATGGGGGCCCCCGGATCGTCGGTTCCATCTTGCGTACCCTCTGTACGCGGCGTCACCTCATAGATTGGCGAAAAATCGCCTTGCTAATACGCCATTCCCACCTATGAATACAGGTTTTGAATATTGCCATTTCGTATAGTTTATATTCGGCGCACGAAATTTAGAACTGTTTTCTATGTTTAAGCCTCAGAACCAGCGGTTAATAACACTCAACGCCATCTGGAAGGCCGAACTCCACCCCACGAAGCCAGAAGCAGGCTTCGTGGGGGCCCCGGTTTTCCACCACTCGTCGTCAGCGGATCCTTGCGTACCACTATGGGTACGCTCAGTCCACCCCACGAAGCCAAAACCGGGCTTCGCGGGGACCCTGGGCGTCGCCGCTTCCTAGATTGGCGAAAAATCGCCACTTCCAGCCAGCATTTCGGTTATTGACCGCTGGTTCTCAGATATGCAAGCCAGTACGCAAGCCTGCAAGCCGTCGGTGATCTGCTGCATGGAAAGCGACGGCTTGTCCGGTTTGTCGAGGATTTGCTCAGTGGCATAGGGGACGTGTACGAAGCCGCCGCGGATTCCCTCAAATTCGGGTACGGTGGCCAGCATGTGCAGCAGGCCGTACATGACGTGATTGCATACATATGTGCCGGCGGTGTTGGATACGGAAGACGGTATTTTGACGGCGCGCACCGCGTCAACCATCGCCCTTATGGGAACTGTGGCGAAGTAGGCGTTTTGGCCGTCTTCAAAGATAGGAAGGTCTATGGGCTGGCTGCCGGAGTTGTCGGGAATTCGCGCGTCGTCGATGTTTATGGCTACGCGCTCGGGTGTGACGGCGAAGCGTCCTCCTGCTTGTCCGATACACAGCACCACTCCGGGGCTGTGCGCGCGGATCGCGTCCTCCAACACGCTGAGAGATTCGTAGAACACACAAGGCAGCTCCAGTTTGACGATATGACAGTCTCCGATGATATCGGGCAGAAGCCGTACGGCTTCATAGGACGGATTGACGCTTTCGCCGCCGAACGGCGCAAAGCCCGTAATCAATATGCGCATAAAATTTCGGTTCCCCCTGCTACATTTAGTGCATAATACAAAAAACAACACAATAAAGGAAACAACGCTTGACAAGTTTTTCCGCACGTGTTATAATATATTTTCGGTATTATTGAAGTGAAGTGATTTCCGCTGTTGATTATTGCCGTGTAATCATAATAACACATCGGCTCGTACAGTTCAACATGTTTTTTCATTTTTCGATCGAAACAGCAATTGGCTCAACAATTAATTGCGAAATGTTCAACAAAAGGTGGCCTGAATTTGACCTCAAATCATAACGATATGCACTTTCTGCGTACCGTCATAATTACACAAAGTATGTAGTACTTATAACTCGAATTATATTACTGCATTATTTTTTATGTTTATCGTATGCGGAGACTGCTAAGTTTATTTCTAAAAATACGATATTATGGAAATAATGCTGACATACATGTACTTGCTTTCGCAAAATAGACCTGTCCGGGAATCCTGCGATGTCGGACTCCCGGACAGGGTTAATATCAAAGGGGTGTGCTAATTGGAAAAACGCAGAGTAAAGTCCATGAGCTACGGGAACGCGGCGCGGATGAGCTATTCGCGCATTGACGAGGTTCTCGAAATGCCGAACCTTATTGAGGTTCAGAAGAACAGCTACAACTGGTTCCTGTCCGAAGGGCTGCGCGAGGTGTTCCAGGATATATCCCCCATATCTGATTTCAGCGGCAACCTTGTACTGGAGTTTGTCGACTTTAAGCTTGACAGCGAACCAAAGTACTCGATAGACGAGTGCAAGGAACGAGACGCCACATACGCCGCGCCCCTGCGTGTCAAGTGTCGCCTGCGCAACAAGGATCTTGACGAAATCAAGGAACAAGAGATATTCATGGGCGACTTCCCGCTCATGACGGACAACTGCACGTTCATCATCAACGGCGCGGAGCGCGTCATCGTCAGCCAGCTTGTGCGTTCGCCCGGGATATACTATGCCGTGGACTATGACAAGGTCGGCAAGCAGTTGTTCTCCGCCACGGTGATACCAAACCGCGGAGCGTGGCTCGAGTACGAGACCGACAGCAACGACGTGTTCAGCATACGCGTCGACCGCACGCGCAAGGTTCCCGTTACGGTGCTTCTGCGCTCGCTCGGCGTAAGTACCGACGCCGAGATTATAGAGCTGTTCGGCGAAGAGCCGAAGATACTTAATACAATCGAGAAAGACGTCTCCAAAAACTATGAAGAAGGTCTGATCGAAATATACAAGCGCGTACGCCCCGGCGAGCCGCCCACAATCGAGTCGGCGGAATCGCTGTTGCGCTCCATGTTCTTTGACCCGAAGCGCTACGATCTGGCCAAGGTCGGGCGGTACAAGTTCAACCAGAAGCTTTCCATGCGCAACCGCATAAGGGGCTACTATCTGGCCGAGGACGTTATCGACACCAACACCGGCGAGATCGTGGCCGAAGCCGGTGACAAGGTTACGTTACAGACAGCCGACGCCATCCAGAATTCCGGCGCGGGATTCGCCTGGGTACAGGTGGAAGACCGCAAGGTAAAGGTGCTAAGCAACCTGGCGGTGGTCGCGAACGACTATCTCAAGCCTTACGGAATCGATCCTCTGGAGGTCGGCATTAAGGAAAACGTGTACGCGCCCGTATTGATGGAACTGTTGGAAAAGTACGAAGACCCGCGCGAGCTAAAGGACGCCCTGCGCAACAACCTGTCGCGCCTTGTTCCCAAGCACATAACGCTTGAGGACATAATGGCCTCTATAAACTATGTGATAAATCTGGATTACGGCATTGGCGGAAAGGACGACATAGACCATCTTGGCAATCGCCGGATCCGCGCGGTGGGCGAGCTTTTGCAGAATCAGTTCCGCATCGGCCTCACGCGTATGGAGCGCGTCGTAAAAGAGCGTATGACCATTCAGGATATGGACGTGGTTACGCCGCAGGCGCTGATAAACATCCGCCCCGTCACGGCTTCCATCAAGGAGTTCTTTGGAAGTTCGCAGTTATCGCAGTTTATGGATCAGACGAATCCGCTGGCCGAGCTCACACACAAGCGCAGACTGTCGGCTCTGGGGCCCGGGGGGCTTTCGCGCGACCGCGCCGGTTTCGAGGTTCGCGACGTTCACTTCTCGCATTATGGGCGCATGTGCCCCATCGAGACGCCTGAAGGCCCAAACATCGGCCTGATAAACTCTCTTGCGACTTACGCACGTATCAACGAATACGGATTTATCGAATCACCTTACAGATACATTGACAAAACCGGCAGCGTTCCGGTGGTTTCTCAGAAATTCGCGTACATCACCGCCGACGAAGAGGAAAACTACACCGTCGCCCAGGCCAACGAGCCGCTTGGAGATGATGGGCGCTTTCTGCACAGGAAGGTGGCGGGGCGTCACCGCGAGGATATTATTGAGCTTGAAGCGGCGAATATCGACCTGATGGACGTATCGCCCAAGCAGATCGTGTCCGTGGCAACCGCCCTTATACCGTTTTTGGAAAACGACGACGTAACCCGTGCCCTGATGGGCTCCAACATGCAGCGTCAGGCCGTGCCGCTCTTGTGCACCGATTCGCCGATAATAGGCACGGGCATGGAATACAAGGGGGCAAGAGACTCCGGCGTTGTGGTGATCTCCAAGCAGCCCGGCGTGGTTGACAGCGTGGTGGCCAACGAGGTCATAATCCGCACGGAAGACGGCAAGCGTCAGTCTTACAAGCTCACCAAGTTCATGCGCAGCAATCAGGGTACGTGCATCAATCAGCGGCCGCTGGTCTTCAAGGGTCAGGTTGTGGAAGCCGGCGAAATTATCGCCGACGGCCCGTCAACCGACCACGGAGAGCTTGCGCTGGGTAAGAATCCGCTGATAGGCTTCATGACATGGGAAGGCTTTAACTACGAGGACGCAATCCTCCTTTCCGAAAAGCTTGTTGAAGAGGACGTCTACACGTCCATTCACATAGAGGAATACGAACTGGAATCCCGCGATACAAAGCTGGGGCCGGAGGAAATAACGCGCGACATCCCCAACATCGGCGAAGACGCCATGAAAGACCTGAACGAACACGGTATAATCCGCATAGGCGCCGAGGTCGGCCCCAACGACATACTTGTCGGCAAGGTGACCCCAAAGGGCGAAACGGAGCTGACCGCAGAGGAACGCCTGCTTCGCGCCATATTCGGCGAAAAGGCGCGCGAGGTGCGCGACACGTCCCTGCGCGTGCCGCACGGTGAAAGCGGCATAATCGTAGACGTAAAAATATTCTCGCGCCTCAACAGCGACGAGCTGCCGCCCGGTGTGAACCAGCTTGTGCGGGTGTATATCGCCCAGAAGCGCAAGATTTCCGTGGGCGATAAAATGGCCGGAAGACACGGCAACAAGGGCGTTATATCCCGCGTGCTGCCTATCGAAGACATGCCGTTTCTGCCGAACGGCCGCCCGCTTGACATCGTGCTGAACCCCCTGGGCGTACCGTCACGCATGAACATCGGCCAGGTGCTTGAAGTCCATCTTGGCCTTGCCGCCAAGGTATTGGGCTGGAAGGTCGCCACGCCGGTATTCGACGGCGCGAACGAATACGACATCATGGACACCCTCGATCTGGCAAACGACTACGTGAACATGGAGTGGGAAGCCTTCTCCGTTAAGTGGAAGGAAATCGTGGAGGAAGACATTTATAACAAGCTCTATGAAAACCGCCACAACCGCGAGGAGTGGAAGGGAGTGCCCATCAGCCGCGACGGCAAGATAGAGCTTCGCGACGGGCGTACCGGAGAGAAGTTCGACAACCCCGTAACCGTGGGCTACATGCACTACTTAAAACTCCACCATCTGGTAGACGACAAGATACACGCGCGCTCGACGGGCCCGTACTCGCTTGTAACTCAGCAGCCGCTTGGCGGCCGCGCGCAGTTCGGCGGGCAGCGCTTCGGCGAAATGGAGGTTTGGGCGCTGGAAGCCTACGGCGCGTCCTATGCGCTGCAAGAAATTTTGACGGTCAAGTCCGATGACATTGTAGGAAGGGTCAAGACCTACGAGGCGATTGTCAAGGGCGAAAACATCCCCGAACCGGGCGTGCCCGAATCTTTCAAGGTGTTGCTCAAGGAGCTCCAGGCCCTTGCGCTGGACGTCCGTATTTTGATGGCCGACCAGACAGAGGTCTTAATCAAGGAATCCATTGAAGACATCGACGACCTCAACGTCAACATCGAGGGCGCGGAGCCAAAGGGCGACGATATCGCGCAGAGGAGGAGCCTGGCGTTCAGCGACATTGAAGACTCCGAAGGTGATTTTGACGACGATCTCGACGACGAGTTGGATGATGAAGATGAATTGGGCGACGAACTTGACGACATTGGCGATGAGGAAGACGAAGAACCGGAGGGCGAAGCCTTTAAAAGCTTAGACAAGGGTATGAAGAGCGGCGCAAAGTCTGCTAAGTTCAGCTCCGCTCCCGACTTCGACGGCGAAGAATTTGAAAAAGGTATCGACGATCTAGACTCAGCGCAAGCCGAACTGTTCGCGTCCTCAAGAATAATGAGCTCGAAGGTTCCCGAGGCGCTGGAGTCTTTCGACGACGACTTCTCCGATCTGGACGATGAGTATTAATACTATATAAGGGTGATTCCAATGGCAAACCCGAACCAGAATGACCAAGCGATATCGTTTGATTCCATAAAAATCGGCTTGGCCTCCCCCGAAAAGATCAGGGAATGGTCGAAAGGCGAGGTCAAGAAGCCGGAAACAATAAATTACCGCACGCTAAAGCCCGAGCGCGACGGCCTGTTCTGCGAGAAGATATTCGGGCCGAACAAGGACTGGGAGTGCCACTGCGGAAAGTACAAGCGCATACGCTACAAGGGCGTTGTATGCGACCGCTGCGGCGTCGAGGTTACAAAGTCGAAGGTGCGCCGCGAGCGCATGGGGCACATCGAACTGGCCGCGCCGGTATCGCATGTATGGTACTTCCGCGGAATACCCAGCCGGATGGGTCTTATACTGGCCATGAGTCCGCGCGCTCTTGAGAAGGTGCTCTACTTCGCGTCGTACATTGTACTTGACCCCGGTGAGACGGGGCTTACCTACAAGCAGCTTATGACCGAAAAGGAGTACCGCGAGGCTATCGAGAAGTACGGCTCATCCTCGTTCAAGGTGGGGATGGGTGCCGAGTCCATTAAAGAATTGCTGCAAAACATCGACCTGGAGGGCGAATCCGAAGAACTTAGAAAGGGTCTTCGCGATTCCGCCGGGCAGAAGCGTTTGCGGTACATCAAGAAGCTGGAGGTCATAGAATCGTTCCGTATTTCGGGAAACAGGCCGGATTGGATGATACTGGACGCGATTCCCGTTATCCCGCCGGATTTGCGCCCGATGGTGCAGCTTGACGGCGGACGCTTCGCCACCAGCGACCTTAACGACCTTTACCGCCGTGTTATAAACCGCAATAACCGCCTCAAGCGTCTGCTAGACCTGGGCGCGCCGGATATAATTGTGCGCAACGAGAAGAGGATGCTCCAGGAGGCCGTGGACGCGCTGATCGACAATGGGCGGCGCGGACGTCCCGTCACCGGGCCCGGCAACCGTGCGCTCAAGTCCCTGTCGGACCTGCTGAAAGGCAAGCAGGGCCGCTTCCGTCAGAACTTGCTTGGAAAGCGCGTGGATTACTCCGGTCGTTCGGTAATAGTCGTGGGGCCCAACCTCAAGATTTATCAGTGCGGGCTGCCCAAGGAAATGGCCATAGAGCTCTTCAAGCCGTTCGTAATGAAGAAGCTTGTGCAGGAGAACTTCGCCCACAACATCAAGTCCGCCAAGCGTATGGTCGAGCGGCTGCAGCCGGAAGTCTGGGACGTCCTCGAGGATGTCATAAAGGAACACCCTGTAATGCTCAACCGCGCTCCGACTCTGCACAGGCTGGGTATACAGGCTTTCGAGCCGGTGCTGGTCGAAGGGCGCGCTCTCAAGCTTCATCCGCTTGTGTGTACGGCGTTCAACGCCGACTTCGACGGCGACCAGATGCCCGTGCATGTGCCGCTCTCCGTAGAGGCGCAGGCCGAGTGCCGCTTCCTGCTTCTCGCGCCCAACAACCTGCTCAAGCCTTCGGACGGCGCGCCCGTAACGGTGCCGTCGCAGGACATGGTGCTTGGGATATACTACCTGACAATCGAAAAAGAGGGCGAGCTCGGCGAAGGCAAGTACTTCCTGGACGAAAACGAGGCAATACTGGCATATGAAAACGGCGCGATAACCCTTCACGCAAAGATACATGTCCGTCGTACGATAGAAGTAGGCGGTGAGCGATACCAGAAAGTGATTCCTACTACTGTGGGGCGGATAATATTCAACGAAGCCATTCCGCAGGACATCGGCTTTGTTGACCGCAGCGTCTTCGACAACAAGTTTCTGTTTGAGGTCGACTACCTTTGCGACAAAAAGGCGCTGGGCCGCATAATCAGCCGCTGTATTAACAAGTACGGCTCGATCAACACATCGATTGTGCTGGATAACATCAAGCAGCTGGGCTTTAAATACTCGACAATCGGGGCGTTCACCACGTCCGTATACGATATGGAGGTTCCCGAGGTAAAGGCGAAATACCTGGAGGAAGCCGAGACCGCCGTAGACAACGTGGGCAAGATGTTCCGCCGCGGCCTCATGACCGACGAGGAACGCCACAACAAGGTAATAGAGATATGGAGCAGCGCGAACGACAAGATCGCCGACGCTCTAATCAAGGGTCTTGGCCGCTACAACCCCATATTCATGATGGCGAACTCCGGCGCGCGCGGCTCCAACAACCAGATAAAGCAGCTGGCGGGAATGCGCGGCCTTATGGCCAGCCCCAAGGGCGGCGTTCTGGAGCTGCCGATAAAGTCCAATTTCCGCGAGGGTCTGTCCGTGCTTGAGTACTTTATATCGGCGCACGGCGCGCGCAAGGGTCTGGCGGACACTGCGCTGCGCACGGCGGATTCGGGCTATCTGACCCGCCGTCTGGTGGACGTGTCTCAGGATATAGTAATCCGTGAGTGGGACTGCGTACAGCCGGAGGAAGAGAAGCCCGGCTTGTGGGTATCGGCGTTTATGGACGGCAGCGAGGTTATCGAGCCGCTGGTTGACAGAATCCGTGGTCGCTGGTCTCTGCTTGACATTGTCAATCCGTCCACGGGCGCGCAGATTGTCGCGGCGGACTCCCTGATCAGCCCGGATCAGGCCGAAAAGATTGTGGAAGCCGGAATCGAGAACGTATACATCCGCACAGTGTTGACGTGCCGCTCCCGCGTAGGGCTGTGCTCCAAGTGCTACGGCGCGAACATGTCGTCGGGCAGAGCCGTCCGCATCGGCGAGGCCGTGGGCATCATCGCGGCTCAATCCATCGGCGAGCCGGGTACGCAGCTTACAATGCGAACATTCCAGACAGGCGGCATCGCCAGCAACGAGGACATCACCCAGGGCCTTCCCCGCGTCGAGGAGCTCTTCGAGGCGCGCAAGCCCAAGGGTCTGGCCATTATCGCCGAATTCGGCGGCAAGGTGCTGGTCAGCGACACAAAGAAGAAGCGAGAGGTCGTCGTCACCAACGAAGAGACTGGCGAATACAAGGACTACTTGATACCATACGGTTCCCGAATAAAGGTATACACCGGCGACGTGATAGAGGCCGGCGACGAATTGACGGAGGGCAGCGTCTACCCCCACGACATACTCAAGATAAAGGGCATACGCGGCGTGCAGGATTATATGCTGCAAGAGGTTCAGCGCGTATACCGGCTTCAGGGCGTTGACATAAACGATAAGCACATCGAAGTTATCGTCCGCCAGATGCTAAAGCGCGTCAAGGTCGAGGAGAACAACGACACCACACTCCTGACCGGGTCGCTCACAGACTGGCTGGAATTCGAGGAACTTAACGAAAAAGCCACGGAACACGGCCTGGAACCGGCCATCGGCCAGCGTGTGCTGCTGGGCATCACCAAGGCTTCCCTCGCCACGGACTCGTTCCTGTCCGCGGCATCCTTCCAAGAGACGACGCGCGTGCTTACAGAGGCCGCGATAAAGGGCAAGATCGACCCGCTCATCGGCCTCAAGGAGAACGTCATCATCGGCAAGCTGATTCCGGCGGGCACGGGTATGCAGTCCTACCGCGACATCGACGTCAAGCCGGCCGCAGAGCAATTTGCCAGCTATGACCTTGGAGCCGTCGGTGACTAATAAGCATTTCAAAGGGTTCAAAGGCGGGGGCTTTGTAAAAGCTTTCCGCCTGAGCCCTTTTGCTGTTTCTGATAACATACATATTACAGGGGGTTTCATCATGAGAACGGTGTTTAAGAAGTGCTTTACAACATTGCTTGCAGGTTTGATGATAGGTCAGTTGCTTGTCGTTTCAGTCTATGCTGAAATTCCCGCTCAGAGCGCCAGGGAAGAATTGTCACGATGGGTTGTGGGTACGGGGGCAATACTTAACGTCCGATCCGGGTTACATCACCGAAGCTTCGAGGGTGAAAGGCATGAGCAAAGGGTAGACCCGAGAGCGCAAAATCTTTATGAACGTCTTTATGAACAAGATCCAGAGATTGCGGCTTTTTATCGCGCATCTGTTATAGATGGGGCGGCACAATTAAATGATATGGCCTTTGTGAGGCGCGCTCTTGAGGGGTCGTGGAACATAAGAAGTGCGGAAGACTTAGAGCGGCAGATAGCAAATTTGCTTGAGGGCAGGGGGCACAGCCGTCAGTTTATGGAATCTTATGAGGTATTTAGCGCGGCCTTGGTCGAGTTTGCGGATTTTGACGAGGCTTATGGGCTTGATGAAGAGCTTGTGCTGGAACGTTTTCTGATGTATTTCATCGAACAAAGCTTCGACGTCGAAGCGGTGGGGCTTGTCGAGAGTATACTCTATTTTGGCGAAAAGTGGGGAGACAGGGGTATCGCAGCATGGGATTGGGTGCGTGTGGGCACATTGGTTAACATGGGATATATAGCGGAGTTTATCAGCCATGAAGAAGGGATCAGGTTGATGGAGCCGGCGTCTAACCTTCTGAAGCTGCACTTTTCTGATTGGGATGAGGTAATAGATAATTATATGGATGGTTATGTTTACTGGGCCAGGGCAGGAGGTACAGCCGCCGTTACTGTCAATCTCGAAGTGGTACGGCGAAGGCTGGATTTCCACAGGTTAAGGCTTGACTATCTTAGGCTTGGCGATAATGATTTAAACCCATTTAACGATGACTTTTTTGATAGGACGCCGATTGTTAATTTGGAAAGGACTATCCGACTGACACAAGAACTGTTACTTGGATACTGGTATTTAGAGAATGAGTGGAATAATGTTGAACACTACTTTAACGTTGATGGAAGCTTTATAAGCGTGTTTGATCGTGCGGACGGTACATCAATGAAGCTCACGGGCGCTTATCGTATTGACGATAGGGGAGCTCTTCGCCTCAGACATTATAATATGGACACAGGCGATGGTTTGAGGCCTATAGATGACGACCAAGTACGATTGTTGGGTTCTTTTGGCTTTCTTACAAGTGACGGCAACAATTTGGTAAACATAAGTGTTTTTAATGGACAACCAAGTATAGCGACAAGAAGCGAAGGTACATTGATTGAAAGTTTTGGGCAGCGCTAGGTGGGGAAGTTATGAGACTGGAAAATTTACTGACGCGGGTCGAAAAGCCCGCAAGATACATCGGCAACGAGATAAATATGGTTGTGAAACCGCCGCAAAGCGTAGAGATACGCTTTGCGTTTGCGTTCCCCGATGTTTACGAGGTCGGGATGAGCCACATGGGGCTGTGGCTGTTGTACTTCATGCTGAACAGGCGGGAGGATACGTATTGTGAAAGGGTGTTCGCGCCGTGGCTGGACATGGAGGAGCTGATGCGAAGCGAGGGCGTGCCTCTGTGGGCGCTCGAGACAGGGGACGATATTGCCGGCTTCGACTTCCTTGGCTTTACGCTGCAATACGAGATGAGCTACAGCAATGTGGTTAATATGCTTGATTTGGCGGGGATGCCGATACTGGCGAGTGAGCGCGCGGACGACGGGCCGGTTGTGATAGCGGGGGGGCCGTGCGCGTACAATCCCGAGCCGCTGGCGGACATTGTCGACGTGTTCTACATCGGCGAGGGCGAGGCAAGCTTGAACATTGTGTTGGACAAATATCGCGAACACAAGAGAAGCGGGGGCGGCAAGCGCGAGTTCCTGGAGTCAATACTCTACGTGGAAGGTGTGTACGTGCCGCGTTTCTATGACGTCGGCTACAATAGCGACGGAACGCTTCGCGCGTTTGAGCCGAACCATCCCGGTGCGCCGAGGACGGTGATCAAGACGGCTGTGCGCGACCTCGAGGCGCTGGAGTATCCGGCGGTACAGCTTGTGCCGCTGATCGAGACGGTGCATAACCGCGTGATGCTGGAGTTGTTCCGGGGGTGTGTTCGGGGCTGCCGCTTCTGTCAGGCGGGCTTTGTCAGCCGTCCGGTGCGGGAGAACAGCCCGGCCAAGCTGCTTTCCCAGGCCGAAGGATTGATAAGTGCGACGGGTCATGAGGAAATATCCCTGTTGTCCCTGTCTACCAGTGACTACACGGGTTTTGCTGAGCTTACGTCCGGCCTTGTGGATGCCTGTACGCCCAAGAACGTCAACCTGTCCCTGCCGTCGCTCAGGGTGGACGCTTTTCCTCTGGAACTGATGCGCAAGGTGCAGGCTGTGCGCAAGTCTTCGCTGACATTCGCGCCGGAGGCGGGGAGCCAGCGCATGAGGGACGTAATCAACAAGGGTCTGACCGAGGAAGAGATCCTGACGGGAATCAGGACGGCTTTCGGCGGCGGATGGCAGCGTCTGAAGCTGTACTTCATGATCGGGCTTCCGGGAGAAACGGACGAGGATGTACTGGAAATAGCGCGGCTGTGCGAGAAAATTGCGGACGCGTATTACGAGAACAACAAGAAGGTGCGCCCGCTTAGCTTGATTGTGAGCGTATCGGGATTTGTGCCCAAGCCTTTTACTCCATTCCAATGGGAAGGGCAGACCGGCCGCGTCGAAATCGCGCGCAAGCAGGAACTGCTGCGCAAGGCCATCCGTAAGCGCCAAATAACGCTGAACTACCACGATTCGCTGCTTTCCTGCGTGGAGGGGGCGATCTCCCGGGGGGGAAGGAGAGTTGGCGCGGCCATAATAAGGGCGTGGCAGTTGGGCGCGCGCTTTGACGGCTGGAGCGATCATTTCAAGTACGAGACGTGGCGGCAGGCGTTTGAGGAAGCGGGGCTTGACATGGACGCGGGCGAAAAAGGACGCGCCTCGGACGAGCTTCTCCCGTGGGGTCACATCGACGTAGGTGTGAGCCGCGCGTACCTTCTGCGCGAACGCGACAACGCCTTTGCAGGCATAGTCACGCCGAACTGCCGTGAAGGGTGTTCCGGCTGCGGCGCTGCGGCATTCGGGGGAGGTGTGTGTCACGGCTGATTTTGTGGACTATCGCTTGGAGTATTCTAAACTTGAGATGATGAAGTACATCGGGCATATCGACCTGATGAAGCTGTTTCACAAGCTGTTCAGGATGTCGGGGCTGCCGATAGTTTTCTCTCAGGGCTTTAACCCGCATCAGATATTCACTATTGCTCACCCCTTGTCCCTTGGAATGGAGGGGCAGAGCGAGCTTGCCGATTTTCGATTGAGCGCCGAAGTGGACGCCGCTGAAATAGTGGACGCGCTAAATTCGTGTGCGCCGGTCGGCTTGTGTGTCAGCCGCGCGCGTACGCTTGTCAAGGGCGAAAAAAACTGCGCCGCGCTTGTGGCGGCGGCGGATTACAGGGTGTGCTGCGGAGCGCACGCGGGCTTGTCCGTCGCTGTTCTCGCCATTTTGTCGCGCGACGAAATCGTGACCGTCAAGCGAACTAAGTCGGGCGCGTCTCAGTCGGACATACGCAAGGATATAATCGGTCTGACCGAACACGGGCCGGGCACGCTCGATATGCGTATTTCCGCGGGCAGCGCCGCGAATCTCAAGCCCCAGCTCGTCATGAGCGAAGTATTCCGCGAACTGGGCGCGCAGTACGACGAAAACACGCTGAATTACACGCGGATACAGCTTCTGCGCCGCCAAGGCGACGGCTTCGAGCGGCTGGATTAAGAACCAGCGGTCAATAACCGAAATGCTGGCTAGAAGTGGCGGAAAACCGGGGACTGTCCCATGAAGCCCGGTTTTGGCTTCGCAGGGTGGAGTTCGACCTTCTAGACGGCGTTGAGCGTTATTGATCGCTGGTTCTTAGCTTTGTATATCAAATGAAACACGTCGAGCAACTTGTATTTTCTTAGCATATATGTTATAATCCGCTCAATCACACCGTATAGGGCGGTTATTTGGGCTTGCACACCCTCACGTAACAACATCACTAACAGAGGGGAGGTGAGGCCCCATGTCGGCGTATGAAACTGCTATGCTTATCCTGGTAAGCTTGTCAATGGCTATTTCGCTTGGTAATTTTGCTGTGAGGCATGTCCTGAAATTTTTGGACGACAGGTACAAAAAATAGCCGCTCCTGAATTCGCGTTCGGAATTGCGGCTACTTTTCAGAGTAGTGCGCAAGCCTTAACCGTCTTAATACGATGTGGCCAGAGGGCGCCTGCAAACGCCCTCGTTTTTATTGTATCCTTATTATATCACGCTTATGATCTTATTGCAAGTATTTTTAAAAATACTTGAGCCTGGTGAGCAAAAATTTTGTTATAGATATTGCAATTGGTCATGTTATCTGGTAGAATGTGATGATTGTTGAAAAGTCAAAGGAGGTGCAAGAGATGGCAAGGTGCAATTTATGCGACAAGAGCGTCCGCACGGGGCGTAGAATAAGCATTACGCGCAGCCAGGTTTCACGCCGCGCGAACCGTACATGGAAACCCAACATAAAGAAGATCAAAGTCAACGACAACGGCACTCACAAGACCGTGAGCATCTGCACAAGATGTTTGCGCTCGGGCAAGGTTACAAGGGCGGTATAATTGCATGGCGTACACTCGAAGCTTAGGCATTGCATGGGCAATGCCTTTTTGCGTTGTTACTCATCTGCCAGGTTTATGCAATATTTGCAGTTTTCGATCAATTGTTCCTCTATCGTGGGCGTGTATGTGACCTTATTAGCCGTTTCTACCAGCAGATAACGCAGCATTGCCTTTGTGCGACAAGGGATAGACTTTGGGGTAAAATATTGTATTGTTTTGCAGTCCGTACTTGTGATAGAGTTGTATGCAACCAACTTTATTCAGAGGAGGAATGCTATTGTCATTATCTATGCTTGCTAACCGCTATGCTCACTCCACTCTCTCGTTTAGTAATCTTAGGGGCAGCCGCCGTCATGAACTTACTCAGCAGATGTTGCAAAGCTATCTTGAAGGTGCTAATGATGTGGATGTCGAAATGCAGGCGGCAATTCGTAGAGGGTATGTGCCTGTAAGGCGCGCAGGAAATGTCAATACGCAACTAGGCCAATCCCTACTTGAAGAACTTGAACGCGCACTGGACAGGGTATTGGAGTACGAGGAGCTAGACGAGGAATCAGGCAGAGATTCTTCGCCTCGTGCATTGCAGATAATCAGATACCTTCAAAAGCAAGCTTATCTAACCGGGGCGGCAACAAGGCGTGCAGACTTCGGTGAGAATCTTGTGCTTGTGGTTCTTCGCAGAACAGGGACGGAGGATTGCGCAAGATATGTTGGACGTGTCTTCGTAGATGATGTATACTCAAGTGGAGAGATGTACCAAACACCACGCGGTTACAGTTCTTGGCACGCTGTAACCGGACGTTTTATGCGGCGTACAAGATACCCTTTGCTTTCAGAGGCCATTGCCGGAGGCTTGTATCACTACGGTTGCAAGTGCTGGCATATATCCTATTTTGATGGTGTAACCCAAACGGATTATCAAGGAGAACGCCTGCCGAGCTTTGTGGATTTTGACCCCGGATTTGACGGAAGCTTTGGCGAAGACGATGCTCTGTATGCTGTCAGAAGTTATCTAAACCAACAAAACATTAACCCGTCAGCTATGCGCGGATTTTGGACTTCAAGAAACGTCCACTATCAGCGTAATGTTCCGGCTTCGCTGGACGAACGCATAAGGCAATATCTGGTGTATATTCTTGGTGAGGAGCATGGCGATACACACGAAGCCTACTTTATCTATCACAACTTGCTCAACATTTTGGCGGCACAAATGCTCTTACGCGGTGACTTTGACCCAACATCAATAAGTAATGAGGAAATTAGCAGCCTACTAACAAACCTCCTTGCTGGTCGTAGTTCAAGTGGCAGGAACAGCATGGGTCAAAGCTTTGGCGGCATAAACGACATGAGCAGCTACGCCGAATTCAGACGGTTATACGCCTTCTTGCAGAACTTCGATGATGCATCCAGTCTGGACGTAGCTTTTGTGGTGAGTTTCTTCCGCTATATGGACAACCACAGCGATGTGAGCCTTACGAACATATCACAGAGCAACGTTCGCATATCTGGTGCTAGGGTTGTAGTCGATTTCCTGAATGGCATTAGCGACGAAGAGGCGATGTTCTTATTCTTGTCCTACGTTTGGGCGACCAATTCCGGCAGAACATACGAACAAAGCCGGGCTATGTTCAGCTTCGGCCAAGCCGGCGCTGGGATTATCCTTGGTGCTGCCGGGGCTATGGCCACAGGCGCGGCTTCAGCGGGAGCAGTTAGAGGGATTAGCACTACAACAAGACACGGAAATCCAGGCAGGCATCTTGAATGGCCACATGAGCATGGTCCGCGCGCCAGTAACTAATAAATGAGGAGGGTTTAAACATGCCCATCGTATCTTTTTGTGATTTTGCAAGAATTATGTCGTATGACGTAAGCAGGAAATCAGACCCCTGCATTGAAGTGTCGTTTAAAGTGAGCGATTCGTTGCGATACCAAGATTCATGGCTTGGTAAAATGCTGGATAAAGAAACAAATCAACCGGTTTATTGGCTAGGGCTAGTTCCAGATGGGTCGGAAGCGTATGACTATGACAGCTTTGAAATGCTTTCAAATGCCGCTGTATTTAATGGCAAGAGCTTGAGAGAAATTTGGGGGAAGCTCATCATTGTTTCAATCGACGGGGGAGATGTCTCAGATATTATTCCATATTACCTAACAACTATAGTAAACGACATTGAATAAGTTGATTTCCTCTCACTATTATAAAAGCCGTTTGCTATAACAAAGACTATCATTTATAGTCAATAAATTGACTCACATCAAGGTGCATATCATGGTTAAGTTGATATGCACCTTGAACTACATACTCTTGCAAATCTAATCTTAATGCGGTATTGCAAAGTCAATCCCCGTCAGCTATGCGAGGGTTCTGGGTTTCAAGAAATGTTCACTATCAGCGTAATGTTCCTGCTTCGCTGGACGAGCGTATCCGGCAGTATCTTGTATATCTTCTTGGTGATAATCATGGCGACTCTCATGAAGCCTACTTCATCTATCACAATCTGCTAAACATCTTGGCGACCCATATGATGCGTAGCGGTGACTTTGACCCAACATCCATAAGCAATGAGCAAATAAGCAGTCTGCTTGTGAATTTTCTTGCCGGGCGTGGTTCAAGCGGGCGTGACAGTACTGGGCAGAGCTTCGGCGCTATAGGCGACCTGTCCAGCTATGATGAATTTAGGCGATTGTAAGCATTCTTGCAGAACTTTGATAACGCACTGGGTTTTGATGTAGCTTTCGTAATGAACTTCTTTCGTTATATGGACAATCGCAGCGATGTAAGCCTAACTAACATCTCGCATGGCAATGTTCGCCAAGCGGGTGCAAATGCTGTTGCAGGTTTTCTCCAAGACATTAGCAACGAAGAGGCGATGTTCTTATTCTTATCCTATGTATGGGCGACCAACTCTGGCAAGACTTATGAAGAAAGTCGCGTTATGTTCAGCTTCGGGCACGCCGGTGCGGGGATTATCCTAGGTGCTGCTGGTGCTATGGCTACAGGTGCGGCTTCAGCTGGAGCAGGCAGAGCTATTAGTCCTACGACAAGTCGACTACCAATGCAACAACGACCAAGTGTGTGGACACATAGGGAAGCGCCAATGCGCACTCTGTGGAATACTCGAGAAGAATTTAACTTCTCACCATATGCAGATGCACATATGCGTAATTTCAGAAGATTTGTGCCAGTTCAATCTCTAAGAGAAGTCATACGATATAGGACGAGTGTACCTGATCCGCGTGGAAGTGTTTCACGGATGTACTATTCAACTGCCTATATACATCGGAACGGTAGGTGGGCTAGGTATAACATCGAAGTTTTGTTCGATAGTAATACCAACACAATTTGGCACTTTAAGTACACCGATGAAGCAATTGGTAACCTACCTGCAATAACGACAAATCCACCAAGAATACCACGACGATAGGAGGATACGTATGGGATTTAGCTCGAAAGATATGCTTGGCAAGACAGGTGATTTACACCACCGTATGAAGTACAATTTTGGGGGGCATCCAGATGACTTTGAAGCGGTATTTGGTGCAGTATTTCATGGCATTGACGCAGGTGCAATTTCAAGTGAAGAGCTTGAGCAAATACTTGAGTTCTTCAAAATGAATGGGCGTGAAAGATTGTTTTACTTAGTTGATTCTTATATCAACGAGAAATTCAATAGCTACACATTTGAAAGCATATTCCATGTACTGTATCGTGATGAGTGGGGCACAGACCTATCTAAAGAAGAGCGTGAACTTATGGGGCATATCTTTGACATAGGTTCGCGATTCTCACCTAATGAAGAAGACCACAAAAACTACCCTGGCATGTACTACACCGAGCAAGAATTAAGAGCCGTAGCAGACAAAGTATATCGGACTTTAATTGACAAGTAAGCTAACTTCAAGGTGCATGTCACAGATAATACGATATGCACCTTGAGCTACATATCACGTAAATCCAGCGCTTATGCGTCGTTGTAAAGTTCATCCCCTGAGCGACAAAGGGTTACCTTTGCCGACGATCAACTACCATATGTATAATCACAGGGAACAATCACATGAAGTACAATATTTTCATATTTCTGCTTTAGATGCCGCACTGTGTATCCGGCCTTTATGTCGAAATCCCATTTGATGCCGCATATGAAGGTTGTTATGCCCTCTTGGATCAGACTTTCAACCACAGCCCAAAGGCGTGGAATCATATCGAGAATTTCCGAGTCCGATATTCGACCATGTCCCGCAAAGAAAGCCATTTATTGTTTATTACTCATATGTAACCTCGTACATTTTTTTACAGTATATCACAAATAATAGTTGTTAACAACAACTAAAATAAGTTTCATAAATCATACTGTAATTGTTACGATATATGTAGGTGATAGAGCATGGAAAGATTGAAGTTATTACGTGGAGAAAAAGGAATTAGTCAGGAAAAGCTGGCTGAAAAGGTCGGTAGTTCTCAGCAACTTATCCATAAATACGAACATGGAAGTGAACCGGATATAGAGGCAATGAAGCGAATTGCCAATTTTTTCAACACGTCAATAGATTATTTTGGTCAGCAACTCAGATTTACGATTTAAAACTGAATACTATCTGGAAGAATTTGAATTGAACGTACATGAAGTTTGTCACATAGAAAAGTATAGAAGTCTGAAGCCTCATATACAAGACGCGGCGGCTCTGCTGATTGGCGAGCTGGCCAAGATACCCGCTGAAGACAGCGAAGATTGTAAACCTTGATTTGCGACATTAATATCTTCCTTAATATCTTCCTTGCCGTACTTAGAAAAAAGTATTGCAAAAAAGTCATAGGTGCGGTATAATAAGGATACAATAAAAACGAGGGCGTCTGCTAACGCCCTCTGGCCACATCGTATTTAGACGGCTAGACTTGCACGACCTGTAAAAATAGCCGCGCTTCCTAACCAGAATCAGGAGCGGCTATTTTTTATACCTGTCGTCCAGAAATTTCAGGACATGCTTTACTGCAAATTTACCGATTGACATAGCCAATGGCAAGCTTACGAGAACAAGCATAGCAGTTTCATATGCCGACATGGGGCCTCACCTCCCCTCTGTTAGTGATGTTGTTACGTGAGGGTGTGCAAGCCAAATATACCGCCCTAGTACGATGTGGTTGACAAATTATAACGCGGCTGTTATGGAAATACAAGCTGTTCATATATCACAGCGTCGATATCTTCCCTGTCGCATTTAGAAAAAAGTATTGCAAAAAAGTCATAGGTGCGGTATAATAAGGATACAATAAAAACGAGGGCGCGACAACGCCCTCTGGCCATACCGTATTTAGACGGTTGGACTTGCACAGCTAATAAAAATAGCCGCGTTTCCCAACTACTAATCAGGAGCGGCTATTTTTTATACCTGTCGTCCAGAAATTTCAGGACATGCTTTACTGCAAATTTACCGATTGACATAGCCAGCGGCAAGCTTACGAGAACAAGCATAGCAGTTTCATATGCCGACATGGGGCTTCACCTCCCCTCTGTTAGCGATGTTGTTACGTGAGGGTGTGCAAGCCAAATATACCGCCCTAGTACGGTGTGGTTGACAAATTATAGCATGGCTGTTATGGAAATACAAGCTGCTTATGCTGTAAAATGCAAAAGAGATTGAGCGCGGGCCCAATCTCTTTTTTGTGTTATCGCAGCAGCAGAAGTTTCTGGCCTTGCTCGAGCGCCTTGGGGTTTTCCAGCTCGTTGAGATGGAGCAGCCCGTCTATGGAGGTGTTGTATTTCTTGGCGATATTCCAGAGCGTGTCGTCCTTCTGGACTACGTAGAGCACCATGCTGGCCATGGAGCCAAGCTTTGCGGGCTCGATGTCGGAGAATGAGATGTCGGTAATCATGTTGCACTGGCGTTCGTCGACGACCTGTATTCCGAAGGAGAGCAGGAAGCGCAGCTCGACCTCGGAAGTGCTGAGCATATTGAAGCCCACGTGGTCGTTGGAGAGGTCCATGATGATGTTCATGCCGGGGGACGAGCCCTTTGTGTCTATGAGTTGGCGGAACGGCAGTATTGTCTTGTGCGAAAACAGCGGAACGTCGTCGTTTTCCGCGACGTACAGTATATCCGCCGCGATGATGCCCTCGACCACGACCTTGTCGTCCATCACCTTGCAGTCGTCGATAGTGGGCTTGCCGCTTACGCGCAGGATCGAGAGCATCGGCGGCGCGTCGGACGGAAGCTGTACGACCTCCTTGAAGGGACACTGGTTCTTGTTGCGGGAAATCAGTTTGGGGTACTTGATTGGTGTTTTCGATATGTCCAGCTCTTTGTTGATGCAGTAGGCGTCCTCCAGCACGTCAAGGTTTTCGACGGAGTGTATCTTCGCGACGACCGCCAGGGTTACGTCGACGTCGATCACGCGGTCTTCGCCGTCGGAGTCCTGCGCGACCTGGGCGCTTATGTGCTGTACCGTCAGCGATACGTCGGCGATCATGTCTTCGCGCGCGGCGTCGACCTCCAGCACGCCGGAGAAGGGAAGTTCGTTTTCCACGATCTCTATCAGGCGTCCCTCTTCCTGTTCGCTGTACAGGTTTGTTACCACCAGTTCGCCGTTTATCGTAACCTTGCCGCTGCTTACGCGTACGTCCTGGCGCCCAAGCGTCGCGTATGTCTGCAATATGCCGCCGATGTTGGGCTTGCCGACGGGAATTATGAACGACTCGCCGACACTGATCCTGTCGGTGCGGTTCTCTACACGGCGGTTGATCGCCAGGCTGGTCTTGAGAAGCTGATTGGCGGGGATGTCGCTGATGTTTACCACGACCTCGTGCTCTTCGGTGCGTTCGCAGCTTACGCTTACGTCGGCCACCGCGCGGTAGCTTATTTTGCGGTCGTTTAACATCTTATAGTCGACGTTTGTGAGCTCCGCCGCGACTTCCACCCACATTTCGCGGGTTACGCCGTCTATGTTTATGAAGTCGTCGATAGGCGTGCTCAGGCTCATGCTATGTACCGGCTTCGACGAGCCGCGCCCAAGGTACAGTATGGATATCTCGAGCCGTCCCATAAAGCTGACCCTGTCGTTGCTCACCTCGAACCTGTCGATGCCCACCTTTGCGTCGCTCTGTAGTATCACCGACATGTCGGGCTTTACGTCCGGCACTATGATGTCGCCCTCCAGCAGAACCTGTGTGGTGTTGCGGCCTATCTTCTGCTCCAGGACGATTTTCTCCTTGATTAGTTCATGTCCCAATTTCGTTCCCTCCTATCTCTCATATGCTAAGTATATTATGCGGGATAGGCAAATATGCGTTTGGCAATTTACTGATCTTCAAAAATGTCCTTCAAAACATTCAGGGTTTTTAAAGCCGCGGCAAAATTTAAAGTCTTAATTTGTCTGACCAGCACAGCCGTTTCCGGTATCATACGAAGCTCATCCAATAAGTTTAAGCTGCCGGAACTGCGAGATTCCAGCAAAGGGCTGAGCTTGTCGAAGGTTGCAAAGGCTTTATCCCTGTCAAAGGCTTTATTGGCTGAAAGCTCCAAGGCTTTCGTTTTCGGCTTGACAATGCCCTCAAGTATGCGCGTCAGTTTATTATCTAAAGCAGATAGCTGATTGTCGGTCGGAATTTCCCCATTTTCCAACAAATTTTCTATTTCCTTGGCGCTTTGCGACAACGCGGCTTCGTTAATCAGACCGGCTAACCCCTTGAGAGTATGAGCCAGGCGGTGGGCTGTTTCGATATTTCCCGTATCCAAGGCTTTACGTATGTCAATTAACGTGCTTGTTTGTTTCTTTGCAAAATCTGACCGCAATGTTTCCAGCACTTCGGCGTCATGCTGATAATCATCAATATTTCCGGCAGGCTTAGAAGTGTTCTTCACAGCCGCTTCAATTACTTCCGGCGGCTGCTTGTCCTTTATATACTTGATTAAAATAGTATTCAAATGAACCGTTTGAATCGGCTTTGAAATAAAGCCGTCAAACCCGCTTTTTATGAATTCCTCCGCCTGGCCTATAAGCGCGTTTGCCGTAAGCGTGACTATCGTCTCGGTATAGCCCATATCACGCAGCCTGTGCATAGTCTCGGTACCGTTTAGACCCGGCATCATCTGATCCATAAACACGATGTCGTATACGTTGCCTTCCTTAATTTTTTCTATCGCGTCATAACCGCTTTCGCAAGTCTCTACTTGCAAGCTGTAAAACGCGAGCAAGCCGCGGGCCACATATAAATTGGCGCTTACGTCGTCCACCACAAGCACGCGGCCATAAGGCATGGGCTCCGGTACAAATTTAAATCTGTTATGGACTGACTGTTCGCTTACCTCAAAGCGCTGAAGGCTTTCAGCCATGTCCTTTCCCAAGATCGCGGAGCCGGTTGTTTTCTGCGGAATGCTTACCGTTACGCTTGTACCTGACCCTACTTCGCTTTCTATGTCAACGTTTGCGCCCATCATTTCCGCCAGGCTGTACAAAATCGGCATACCCAGCCCCGTGCCGGACACCGAGCGTATTTCGCGCTCGTGAAAGCGCGTGTAGTCGTGGTACAGCATGTCAAGCTGCTCCGAAGTCATGCCGAGGCCGGTGTCGCGTGTAACAATTACTAACCTCACATAATTTTCCTCAGAATTTCCTTCTTCCCTTTGACATTGCAAGGACAATTCCACCGAGCCTGATTCCGTGTATTTAAATGCGTTTGACAATATATTATTTATGATCTGCTTAATGCGAAGAGCGTCGCCTACAAGGATTTCCGGAAGATTCTCGTCTATACGCACATGAAATTCTATGTCCTTGCTGTTCAGGTTTACTATGTGAGGCTGTACGGCGTCCACAATCAGGCTTGCGACTCCGTATTCCTCAAGCAGCAAGTCCATTTTGCCGGCTTCTATTTTAGAGAGATCCAAAATATCGTTTACAATGCCGAGAAGTATATTCGACGAATCATAAATTTTGGCAAAAGATTCCTCAACAGTTATCGGCAAAGCCGGGTTTTGAAGTTGGATTTCCGAAATGCCCAGAACCGCCGAAATCGGCGTACGTATTTCGTGACTCATTCTGGCCAGAAACTTGCTTTTTGCCCTGCTGCTTTCCTCCGCTATTTCAATGCGCTGCTTTTCTTTCTGCATTTCTTTCAACAGAGTGACATCCTTGGTATAGGTAATTACGATGACGTCATCATTATACTCTGTGCGTACGCCGTCAACTTCCTGAAAAGTTTCCTTGCCGTCATGTATTTCAAAAAACTCGAAGCTGCCGGATCCATCGGCAAATATTTTATCTAAATGCATATTCCAGTATTCCTTTGAGGGAATGCCGCACGGCTGGAAATCAGGCGCATACTTAAACAAGTTGCCGCTATACTCCTCCTTGCTGGAAAATCGGTAGTAGTCGAGGGTGGTTTGATTGCAGTCAAGGGCCCTATGATCCTTATCCCAATATTCAATTGCGAGGGGCGCCGCATTAAACATAAGCCGGATACGCTCGTTCATCTCCTGTTCACGTAATTGTATTTCCAGCTCGCGTTCCCTTTTCATCGCGGCTTTAATCGGACGCAGATCATTTTGATAACAGGCCATCGCAGGCCGGCCCTTATAGCTTACGCGAACCAGTGTGACCTCGCAGGGAATAAGTTCGCCGTCCGTCCGTCTATGGGTAAACTCGAAACGATGGCTGCCTTTTTCAAAAGCCGATATCACATCGTTGAGAAATAAGCTTGCGATAGACATGCCTTCCGAAAGCTTGGGGAAAATTTCATAAAATCTGGCAATCGCCTCATCCTTAGTGGAAAAGCCAAATAACTCCAGCGCGGCTTTGTTGTAATCAATGGCCTCAAACTGCGCTTCCCCGCCTTCCTCGATAACATGTCTACCCAAAAAACATGAAAGAGGCGTCGCGTCCATCATTAGCGAGGCACGCTCGTCCGCTTCGCTGGTTTGGGCAATCGCTTCTTTTATTCCGCGCAAGTCGTGGGTATATCCAACAATCATAACCTTGCCGTTTAGCTCCACACGTACGCATGTAACTTCAACCGGCAGCGGTTTTCCATCTGAAAATTGGTGCATCCATTCGTGCCGGATGATACCTTCCCGCAGCACCTTATCCGCATAATAATCACTCAATACGCTCGAAAGCGTACCGCATGGCTGAAATTCGGGTGAAAACTCGTTGTATCGGCTTATATATTCTTCCTTGCTTGAAAGGTCGAACATCTCAAGGGTTTGGCGGTTGCAGTTGATTATGTTGAAATCTTCGTCCCAGATTTCGATAAGCATAGGCGACGCGTCAAGAAGCATTTGAGTCAGCTCGCCGGCTTCCCACTCTTTCCGCTTAGCGTGGGTTAGCTGTTCGGTGCGTTCGAGAATGGCTTCGCTCATGTCTATGTGAAGCCGAATCCGGTTAAGAAGCACAGGGGTGGAAATTGGTTTTATTATGAAGTCTACTACTCCCATTTCCAGAGCCTTCGTTTCGGCTTTGGCATCCCTAAGCGCAGTCAGGAATATGATAGGAATGTCTTTGAATCTTTCATTGTGTTTCAAATGACTCAAAACATCAAAGCCATCCATATCAGGCATTTCAATGTCCAGCAGGATCAGATCGGGTTTGACCTTTTCCAAAAGAGAAATAGCCTTGCTTCCCGATTGCATTGTCATCACGGTATAATGGTTTTCCAGCGCCTCTTCGGAGGCCGTTAGGCTGGCGATGCTGTCGTCTATAATGAAAACAATTTTTTCCATACGAGATTATTCCTTCCCTTTCGACACTGCTTCCGCCGCTTGTTTCGCAAGCGCGGCTGACTCCTCAAACTCGCCCAGCAGCAAGCCGGTTTCAATTTTATCGAGCGCTGCCTTTGTCTGCTTTGAAAGCGGGTGTTGTTTCAACATGCTTAGTGTATTTTTAGCGCCCTTTTTATCGTAGGCTTCACAAGCTTGGGAAATAGCCAGCAATTGTTCGCCGATGAAAGCGGAATCCGCGGCAAAGTCTAGAGAGTCGTCATTTACGCGCGCTTGATATGTTTCAATTATTTCCCGCAGGCTCTCCAGAAAATACGGCGTCCTTGATTTTATAATTTTCAAGTCCCCATTTCGCCCGGCTTCCTCCAGCGCGGCCGCTGTCCTGGAAAGTTCAAGGCGGCCGATATTGGCAAGCGCGCTCTTCATTCCATGTGCCTGGGTGGTGTATATTTTAAGGGCTGTGCTGTCCATGTCGCTCTGCATAATAGGCTCTAAAGCGGCCAGGGATTTTTCGGCGTCTGTCATGAAAAGCTTTATAAGTATGTCTGATAAATCCTTGGTATTATCTTCGGGCCGGCTCAGATACCGGGCTTTTGCGGCGGCTGTCACTTCCTCCGGCTGCTTATCGTGGATAAGCTCCATCAGGCAGGCATCCAGCTTGTTAGGGTCGATAGGCTTGGAAATAAACCCTGAAAAGCCGTTGCTCATAAACATTTGGGAAGCCCCGAAAGTGGCGTTGGCCGTAAGAGCCACAATAGGATGCCGGTATCCGATGTCACGTAATATTTTTACGGCTTGAATACCATCCATGTCAGGCATCATGTGATCCATAAATATAATGTCGTAAACCTGGCCTTCTTCGATCAGGGCAATGGCTTGCGGGCCGCTGTTTACGGTTTCTACCGCGAGCTTATAAGGCAAAAGGAAGCCCCTTACCACATACAAGTTGGACTCCACATCATCCACAACCAGTACGCGGCCATAAGGCATAGGTTCATGCGCTTTAACGGACATATTCCTAAGATATATTTTGGCGGATTGCAGATTCTTCAGATTTTCCGCCGTCTCGGTGCCCAACACCTGGTCGCCTTCTATTTTTTGCGGTATATATACTGTGAAAACGCTGCCCTTATCAGGCTCGCTCTCTACCTTGATTCTGCCGTCCATCATTTCAACCAGCGAGCGCGTGATGCTCATTCCCAGGCCGCTGCCCTCAATCGCGCGGTTTTGATCCAAGTTGAACCGTGTGTACTCTATTTCAAACAAGCCTGCAAGCTGCTCCTTGTTAATGCCCTGCCCCGTATCGGTTACACTGATAACAAGCGTGATATCATCCGTGCCGGATACATCATCCAGCCCAAAAGCTAGAGTTACTTTACCTTCCGGGGTATATTTGAAGGCGTTGGAAAGAAGATTGTTCAGAATCTGTTTTATGCGAAGCTCGTCGCCAATAAGATGGGACGGTAATTTTTCATCTACCTCAAGAGTAAATTCAATTCGTTTGCTTCCGATGTAGATAAGATTAAGCTGGACAGTATCCGCAATCAGACTCGCCATTTCATATACGGCTGGTACAATCTCCATTTTGCCCGCTTCCACCTTTGACAGATCAAGTATGTCGTTGATAATGGCAAGCAGAAGCCTTGAGGAGTTATAAATACGCTTGAAAGCTTCCTCAGTTTCTTGTGGGTGGATGTTTTTTTGCAGCTCGATTTCCGTAATGCCCATAACCGCGTTCATGGGTGTGCGGATCTCATGACTCATACGAGCAAGAAAGCGGGTTTTCGCCTGGCTCTCTTCCTCAGCTTCGCGCTCTTTCGCCATTGCGTCCTTAATCGGGCGCAAGTCTTGGCTGTATCCTACCGCGATGTCCTCATTCCCTCTTTTGAGACGCATATATGTAACGTCAACAGGCAGCGGGTCGCCGTCAAGCGTAATGTGCATCCACTCCGCATGGGAAGAGCCGTCTCTGAAGCATGATTTTAAAAGCTCGCGGATTTTTATAGACGAAAGTGCGCCGCAAGGCTGATACTCAGGTGAAAGCCGGTTGAAAAGCTTTACGTACTCCTCTCTGCCGGCAAGACCAAACATCCTTGCCGTCGTATCGTTACATTCCAGCAGATTCAAATTACTATCCCAAACTTCCACGAAGAAGGGCGCGGAGTCAAGGAATGTTTGGGTCAGCTCATAGGCTTCCCTTTCTTTTTCCATCGACGCTTTAATTGGGCGCAAATCATTTTGAAAGCAGGCTAAAACTTGTTCGCCTTTATAGTTCACTCGTATTAAGGTGACTTCGCAGGGAATAAGTTCGCCGCTCATGTGCCTTTGTGCAGACTCAAATCGTTTGAGACCGTTTTCCATCGCCTCAGACACATAACCGTCGACTATGTCCGCATAGTCGGTATCATCCAAGGATTTCGGCAAAAAGTCATGAAACCGGGAAATAGCGTCCGCTTTATCTGAGAAGCCGAATAAATCTACCGCTGCTCGGTTACAGTCTATGACCTCAAAGTTCATTTTACCGTTTTCCGGGGTAACCCGCCTGACCATGAAACATGAAAGGGGTGTGGCGTCCATCATAAGCGCGGCCCACTTATCCGCCTCATGAATTTTAGCCATCGCGTCCTTAATCTCACGCACGTCATGACTGTAGCCCAGCACTTCGTAGCGTCCGTGACGCGTGACGCGGATAAACTGAGATTCGTAAGGCACAGGTTCGCCGTTTGCGGTCTTATGAGTCCACTCAAACCTTGCGAAGCCTTCCCGCATGGCTTTGTCAAGCATATCATGCAGTTTTTCCGACGAGGCCGTGCCGTCCGGCTGGTAAGAGGCTGAGAATTCCTCAAAACGATCCTTGTACTGCTCGAAAGTATCCAAACCCGATATATCCAGCATTTGCTGGTTGCAATAGATCAGCTCTCTCTTATCATTCCACATTTCTATACAAAGCGGAGCGCAGTCCAAGAAGAGCTGGGCGAGCTCATTAGCTTCGCGTTCGCGTTGCTTGACGGCTTCTTCTTCGGTTAGATCACGCAAATATTCAACTACCACAAAATTATCCTTATATTTTACGCGTACCCACGACGCTTCCGTCGGGAAGAGTGTGCCGTCCGTTTTCATACTTATAAATTTAGCCTGAGCGTAGCCTTCTTCAAATGCCTGCGCGATCATTTCCTCAAGAAGCTCTTTTGATTTCCTGCCGCCAGGCTGATAAAGAGGCATTGTTGTTATCGCTATAGCAACGTATTCCAATCGATGGGGAAGTCCGAACATTTTCAAGGCTTCCTGGTTGCAGTCAATGGTACTCGAGCTTTTGTCGTACAGGCTTATTGCCAGCGGAGTTGCGTCCAGCATAAGCTTAATCCGTTCCTCGGCTTCTCTGAGGTTGTTTGCCGCTTCCCGCATTGGGCGCAGGTCTTGAAGGTAGGCGGCTATTATTCTGCTGCCTTGCTGGTCAATCCTCACCAACGTAAGGTCGCAGGGAATCAATTCGCCGTCAGCATGCCGCTGCGTCCACGTGCAACGCACATGGCCTTCTTCCAGCGCTTGCGCAAACAGCTCCAGGGCCTTTGCTGCTGAGGGCGTTCCGCAAGACTGGTTTTCCGGGTGAAAATCAAATAATTTATCAATATATTCCTGTTTATTGGAAGCTCCAACCAATTCGGCCGCGGCGTCATTGCAGTCGAGAATATTAAGATCATCGGCCCAAAGGCTGGCGGAAATAGGATTTGCGTCATATATATGCTGCTGGCGTAAAATAGACTCAGCCATTTTGCGGGTGCCGGAAAACAATTGTCCGAGCTCATCCTTTGAGGAGGGGGGAATGTCCAGTATCTGCATGTTGCCTTCCGATAACTTTGATACTATTTGTATAGCGCGTTTTAGAGGAAGTACGATTATCTTGTTATTGACGAACCGGCTTGCCAAAAACACAAGCGCAATAACCAGTGCTGAAAAACCAATCGATACCAGGAACACCTGTCTTTCGATATTCCGCACGTCGGTAAGGTTTTGCCCCGTAAATATCAGACCCAGGACTTCCCCGGTCTCATCCAGAAAGGGTCTGTAATAGGCGAGGAACAACTCTCCGGGGCGGGGCGCGATTTCCGTCTCCATATAAAAAATGTCACGCTCGCCCAGCACTACATCCGCTATATGAGGGGCAATTCTAAAGCCGTATGACCTATCGCCCGTTTCGGCCGACACAATTGTGGTCATAATTGAAACATCATAGGCAAAAACCGTGATTTCCGAGTTGGTTATGTGTTGGAGATAGTCTACGAAAGCGGGCTGCCCCATGTCGTAGCCGGTGGACACAGTTCCGATCATCGTACCGTCTGCGATAATAGGTACGGTTGAAACAATACCTAATGAGGATTCCCCGTCGGGTTCGATATCCGATGTATATAGTCCGTTAATGGCGCGTGAAACCCCGCGTCTATCTGCGATATTGTCTCCGGTTTGACCGCTGTGCGCTCGGGCAAGAACAATACCTTGCGAGTCTGTTATCGTGACAAAGCTTGGATCGGGAAAGATGAGCGGGTCCACGAAGAGAGCGGTTAGAGCGTTTGTCAGTTGATGATTGTCGCCTGCCTGTATGGCGGAGGTTATATCCGGGTTTTGAGCGACTAATGTGGACACGCCCAATGTACTTCTCCGCATACGATCCACGCTGGCTTCGATAGTATTCATGGACGATTGCATATCTCCCATGGCCAGTTCGTTTATTATTTGCGTCATACCAACCAGCGTAGGGATCAAAACAACCGTAGTGGTTAAAATGATACTGGCCAGTGAAATTAGAAACAGCTTGGTACTGATTTTTCGCATTATGAGTACCCTTTCAAGTTTAGTTCACATACGCGAGCACATGCGGTCAATATTTATTTTACATTCATTTTACTTGCAAAGCAACACTATTATAGCTATGATGCGCAATTTATACGATATACGCCGTATATACGCGATATCCGCGATATCCGGGAGAATACAGGATTGCGAATGCAGGGAATAGTACGTCAGTCTTGTTACGAAAATGTTGCTTGAAATTGAATCCGGCATGGTGTAGAATAAGTTTGATGTAAAATTAGGAGAGGTGTGTCATGAAGCCGACAATAGTTGTGATGGCAGCCGGGATGGGAAGCCGCTTCGGAGGGCTGAAACAGCTTTCTCCCGTGGGCCCAAGCGGCGAGAACCTGATGGACTATTCGGTGTACGACGCTTTTGCGGCTGGGTTCGGCAAAGTTGTATTTGTTGTCAAGAGGGAGACGGAGCAAGCTTTTCGCGACGCGTACGGCAGCAAGCTGGAGAGGGTCGCGGACGTTCGATATGTCTTCCAGGAGATTGAGAATGTTCCGAACGGCGTAAGCGTTCCTCCCGGACGCGCAAAGCCCTGGGGTACGGCGCACGCCGTGTTGTCCGCCAAGGGCGCGGTGACTGAGCCGTTCGCGGTTATAAACGCCGACGATTTCTACGGCGCGGGCTCATTCCGGGCGCTTCGTGACTTTTTGGCCGCTCCGCCGGAGCGTGCGCGTGAGAAGCATCGGTACGCAATGATGGGTTTTGCCCTTTCAAATACGCTGAGCGACGGCGGCAGCGTTTCGCGCGGTATATGCCGCCGCGACGCGGACGGCCGCCTGATAGAAATAATCGAGCGTACTAGGGTGGAGCGCCGGGATGGTGCGCCGTGCTACTCCGAAGACGGCCAAAGCTTTGTCCCAATTGACGAAGACGCCGTGGTATCCATGAACATGTGGGGATTCAATCCAAGCATATTTAATGAAATCGAACGCAAGTTCGCCGAATTTTTTGAACGAAATCAAGCGCGGCTTGACACCGCCGAGATGTATTTGCCGACAGTGGTCGACGCGCTCATAAAGGAAGGAAGGGCGGACGTCAGCGTGCTGGACACTGCGGATCGCTGGTGGGGTCTTACCAACCCGGGCGACCTTCAGGCGGTGAGAGAGGCTATCGCCGGAATGGTGGCCGACGGAAAGTACCCCGAAGACTTGTGGGGGATTGTGAGCTAAGAATCTGCTCCGAGTCCATAAGAACCTGTTTACTATCTTTTCACCATTGACTTGGCGGCCAGACTCCACCCCACGAAGCCAAAACCTGGCTTCGTGGAGACTCTGGTTTTCCACCCTTTGTCGTCGTCAATTCCTTGCGTACCAACTCAGGTACGCGGCGTCATCTCCTCCGCCTACGCTGGCGCTTCGGATGCTAAACGTGTACCACCGGCACACAGCATCCTAGAATGGCGAAAAACTGGACTCGCCAATCCAACGGCAAAAAGATAGTAAACAGGTTCTAACGACAACGATAAGCATGAATTAGGGGAGGGGACTTGATGAAGCGTCGTATGTTAACAATCTGTCTGACCACGGCTCTTACGCTGAGCGCGTGCCTGTCCCCCGGCTCTCCCGCTGTCGAGCGGCTGGGAGTGGCCAACGCCGAGTTAAACTACTTCAGCTCGTTCCACATAGACGACCCCTTTGCGGTGGTGATCGCCGGAGCCATTGCCGAATATGAGGCGACGTCCGGCAACCGCGTCAACATAATCTGGAATGGCGGGGAATCGGCCGAAGAGGTTCGCGCCCGCCATGAAAGCGGAGTCCGCGTGGATATCTGGGACGGCGACATTGAGTTCCAGATGAGGCAAAACGCCGAGCTAATGCTCGACCTAACGAATTTATACGACAGATCATATACACTCCTTGGCAATCAGTCCATGTCCGACATTATAAACCCGTTCCTTTGGAACTTCGCCGGGCAAATGTCAAGGCGCTTCGCGCCGGAAGACTCGCCCGACGTCCTGCTGACCGTGCCTTTCGCGCCCTACAACGTGGCGTTTGTGTACAACCAGGCGATGTTCGCGAGCGCCGGTATTGCAAATCCGCCGCGTACCTGGGAGGAATTCCTGGCCGTTTGCGAATTGCTGAACGCCAGAGGATTCATGCCGCTGTCAGGTCAGATGCAGCCCAATCTTGCCTACGGATACTACCTGGCCCGCACAATGGGAACCGACTGGGTAGAGGAGCTTATGCACAATCCGTCCATGTGGACCGACCCGGCGGTATTTAGAATGGCCACCCATTTCGAGCGGCTGATCCGCGCCGGAAGCGTAAGCCGCCACGAGAGCCGCGCGCATCCCGGCCCTCACGCCATACTGAACGACAGCGTGGCAATGTGGCTTATGAGAACGTCCGACATCCGTAAGCTTGTGGAGTCCCACGATCCGGGAACGACCTTTGGAGCGTTCAACTTCCCCCGCCTGGAGGAGGAACGCGGCGACCTCGACAGCCTTGTCGGAGAGACGCCCCAGGGTACATTCGCGACGATGCACGGCGCCCACGGCTTCTTCATCTCCGCGGATACGCGCTATGCCGATTATGCGTTCGAGATGATCGTCACCGTCTTCAGCCCAAACTTTGACCAGCAGCTATCCGTCGAGACATCTACAGTGCCGTTTGCGGCCGACATACCATGGCCGCCTGAAATACGCGGCATAGAGCGGAGCTTTCGCGAAATAGGCGCGTGGCTTCCATACGGCGGGGGAACCATGTCAAACCCATTCACGCAGTACCGCGCCGACGTCGGCTTCCGCAGAATGATCCACGACCGCGCGCCGGCGAGAGAATTCATAACGGCAATGATGCGAGAGTAAAAATATTCCTTGTGTAAATATTCCTTTTGCGTTAAAAATATGTAGACAACATGTATCGCGATCCCAAGAACTATCCGGGGAGGATGTTAATGAAAATCGTAAAGAAAAGAATCGCGCTGATAATGGCTTTCGTAATGATGTGGTCGTCCGTAACGCCCATAACCGCGCTTGCCGAGCCGCTTATCGGCATAGACCCGCTTACGGTCGTACTTCCTACGGCTCCCGGCGGGTCGCTCAGGGTAGATTCGAGAACATTTCTTCAGCCCGGCGGCGATATAAGCACGTCGCCAAACCGCGTGGATCCAAATCCGCCAACCGTAGGCAACGCGCCTCTGCACTCCTACTTCATGAGCTGGCCGGTAGACATAACTACCGAGTACAGACTGTCGTTCTTCCTGACCAACACTCGCAGGGCAGACCTGACGGTTGTGCCGTCAGGGGGAGCGCTTGACGTTTTCTACGAAGTGTTCGACATCACAAACGGAGGAGATATCCGCAGCGGCGGAACCAACATGAATGCCACCGGCCCGCACGGCTTCATGATTCACCACGCCGCCGGCCCGGGAACCGCGCTGTTCAGGCCGATTACCCCTCAGGCCTTTATCGAGGGTCAAATAATGCCGATTCCTATACCGGGTCTGGGTATTATTCAGCATGTATTGGATTTTGACTACAGATATGGGAGAACAAATGATTTCGGTGCCGAAGATGAGGCTGATCGCCCCCCGGGCGAATTTCTGTTCCCGATGTTTAGAATACAGCAGGGGCAAGGCTTCTCGTTCAGATACCTTAATGAGGAGATACACTTCCGTTGGGACTTGGCTACGGACGAGTTTGAGTTCAGCATCAACGCCGTGCCCGCGACTGCCGTAAGCGGAATTCATCAGGGACGGATATATGACTTTTGGCTGTTTAACAGAACCCTTAACAATATAACAAATACAGCTAACGAACACCGGCCGTCGGAAAATGCGGCCGACTGGCTGACATGGAGAAATAGCTGGCCAGACGACAGGTACAGGTATATAAGGGCGATATCGAGTCTTGATCTTGCACGCGTACAAAGCATACCCAGGTCAAACTACCCTTTTACCCCTGATCGAGACAGATACCCTGATCTTGCGCTGACCGGAAATCCGCCTCCATACGGGCATTACCGCGCTTCGCGCGACGCTGTAATTGGGATGGACTCCGCCGCTGTACTGGAAAATAATGAACACCCCGGCGCCAGGGACGTCAGTCTGGAGTTTAGGGTTCCGCTTCCGACGTTTTGGGGTACGGAGCGTGATGCTGCCGGCGTCCCTACCGGTAATCATTTCTATACTAATAACCCTCTGTACTTGCCGGGGTATCCGAACGAACTATCGACTCTTGATTTGCGCGTAGACCTTGTAAGAGATACCGGTCAGCCGGGCCCCCAGCCGCGGACGATTGGTCTAAGGATATATGATATATTTGGACTGGGAGACGTTCCCGACGTTCCGGTGTTGCCCAACGACCCGACACATACATTCATTGGAGGGGCCGAAGAAGTGCAGCTTGTGTTTCAGCCTTGGCTGACTTCCGAGACAGTGACGGAAGGCGGAGTTACATTTGACCGCCACTTCGTCGTATTTGAGTTTATGAATAGGGGTACCGGCGAAATGCTGGCTCCCAGCGTTATATTTGAACAAGCCAGAATTTGGCTTGTTCCGCAGCAAGGGGACATGGTCGTAAGGCAGTCGCTGGCATCCATGATAGTGCCCCAGAGAATCTATACCCTGCTGGAGTTCTGGCCGGAGATACACGACAACTTCTATCATATTGCAGTCAATCCTTACAGCGGGCATCGCGGATACTATGTACTGCATGTTGGTGATACGCGGGTTCCCGGAAACCCGTTCCCCGCGCCGCCCGGTTCGCACAGAGTATTTTCGGACGGAACGGAAGACTTTATTTTGTTCACTACCGGTTTGTCGGTAATGGAGCTTAACAGCCCCGAGGCGCTTTACTTCCGTGTGGAATTTATCCCCGAAGGTACGGTAAGCCCGGGCATAATGTCGCAGTGGCTGTACTTCAGGCCGTATCCGCAGCCGGGGCAAATAAGCTCGCCCCAGATGTTTAATATAATCAACGTTCAACATACGCCTGTTTCGCGCCAGGTCAGGCGTGACGAGGGCGTTCTCGAAATGACCATGCAGTGGGATATCGGTTCTCAGGAAATTATCAGGGGTCTGCTGGAGCAGTCGACTCAATTTGATGCGGCTGGAAACCCGTACATTGTCATAGGGTACGATGTCAGGTTTTCGCTGTCGCACGACGTAGACGACCCGGATCATGATGATCTGCCGTTTTTGTGGGTTCCGATCAGGATTACCTCCGGCAGCACATTGGGGATAACCGCGACTTTAGATGGTGACACTCACTGGCCGGGCGGCCCGCCGGAATGGCCTTCTGGAATGGCTGAAATAACAATAGAGCCCGGAGAAGCTTTTCAGGTAGGCGCGTGGGGTTCGCCGCCGCGCTTCCAAGTTTCAATTCCTGTGAGAGTAAACACTTATCACATTGCGCGCCAGGGTACGCTTGACCGAAATGGTGTGCCGATCATTACCACACCCGGTAATTATACAAGATACCCCCTATTCCCGTTTGTACACTTCTTTAACGTGCGGCCGGTCTTGCAGAGCGGTGTACTGCTGTCGCCGATTGTAGCGCCTTCGGAGTATCGGTCGGTTACGCTTAGCGACCTTACGATGCCGGATGTGCCGCCGCCGCAGAATGTCACGATACCGGAGGTTAGCGTCGTAAGCCGCGCCGTCGACATACTTGACCCTGATACGTCGGACCCGGGCGATCCGCGATTGTCGGATCATCACCGCGTATCGTTTGATATTCACTGGGAAATTCCGAGGCAGGGGCTCCGAAACTTCCTCAGATATTCATATAGGGCGACCCCGGCAAGTCTGACCTTGAACATGTATATCTCCGCAAACGAAGATTTCATGGTTAATACATTCGCGAACAGAGGCTGGCCGCAGCGGGCGGATGCGGACGACGTCGCGACCGTCGGTATGCCCGGCCCAAGGATACCGCACCAGCATACTGAAGAGTTTGCGATGTATTTCTCGGGCAGCGTAGGCGAAGCAGATGCCGACGGAAATTTTATTCCCATTGATCCGAGCCTTGTCCTTAGAGACGCAGCCGGAACAGAGGCGCGGGAACTTCTGCGCCAGACCGCTCTTCCGGGCGGGCCGAACGTCGTGCGTGTGTCGGGCGTGGCTCTGGACATTGTGACTTCCGCGTTATACAACAACCAAATTACGCTCGGTGAAATTGCCGCGTGGCTGGAAACAGGCGCAGGTATTGACGATCCGTTCCCGTTCAGATTTACGCTGGACGGGCTGGACAATAATGAGAGGTACTTCATCTTCCTTGACCTGGTGGTAAGCTACGAACCTCCGTATTACCTGTATGACCAGGACAACGATCCCATACTGCCCAGGCATCAGGACGCGTCCCTGCTGTCGCCGCTGACGGGCGTGACGACGCAGAGCCTTCCCGACGTGCCGACCGGCGAGGATATGGTTCCTCCCGCGCCGCAGCTTGATTACCGCGACGTCGGAAGTGACACGGCTACGGTGTTCTGGCCGCCTATCACGGATGTACACGAAACCGCCGCCATCGAATACGAGATAATCCGCATACGCTCGTCGCAGATGCTTCCGCCCGGGCTGTGGGACAGCCGCGTACCGTTTGCCCAAATTGCGCCGTACCTGCCGGCAGACTTCGAGTGGGTCGCGTTCCGTACGCAGGCGCTTGAGCCGGACGAGGACGGAATGATCGACTACGAGCTTCTGCAATGGATCGGAGGCAACAGCTTCACCGGCGGCGTAGACCCGGACGACTTCTCGTTCAGCATCGCCCAAAACCCGGAAACCGGCTTTATGGAGGCGGTGTTTGTCGACAATACTGTGCTGGCCAACGAGATATACTTCTACTATGTGCGTACTGTGCGCACAATGAATGTTACAACCACGTTTTCCGTGTGGAGCTTCATTTCGGTGACTACGTATCCGATCGGACGGCCCATACGCCTGACTCCTGCGCCGGAGCTGATGAGGGAGCAGGACGACCCGATGACCGAGATATGGCTGGGCTTTGACGTACCGCTCCAGAGTCTTGATATGCTTGGAACCTATCGTCACCTCCAACTGCAGGTACGAGCCGACGGCGAGGAATGGCAGCCGGCCGTCAGGGGCGAGGACGGACAGTGGGTCGGCGTAATAGAGCTAGACCCCGATACCCTGATAAACGGGCCGTTTAGACCAGGGGTAGCAAACCCGCCGGCGGATATAGCGGACAGTGAGCGTCCGCCGTTCACCAGGGGCTATCGCTTCTTCTACCTTGCTTCGGGGCTTGCGCCCGGAACTACGTATCAGTTCAGGGTACGCATGATCGACCAGGTAGGTAACGCGTCGATGTGGTCAAACATAGCGACGTGGATCACTGAGCTCGACCAGGATCAGGCGGAGGACGACCGCGCCGCCGAGGACTGGCGCAGATGGCTGCGTGACGAGATGTATAGATTGCTGAGGACTCCGTACTGGGTCGCGGTGAACACGGAACACGTGTTTGAGGCGATATTCAGGCCGACCATGACTTCGGTGATCCTAAACAGCACGCCTGATTCCCAGATTCGCCTGCCAAGTTCGCCGTTTGATAACGTCAACCGCACAATCTACCACATTCCAATGTCGGTGTACCAGGCGGCAAGCTCCGCCGACATGGGCTTTGTAGCAATAAACGGCGACATGCGGGTAATGCTGCCGCCAAACTTCATAGACCTGGCTAACAACCCCGCTGTGCTGGCAATGCGCACGGCAATCGACAACCGCGACTTCGCGGACTCGATAATCCGTGTGAGCATCGGCTGGGCGGACTACGACGAAGTAGACGGCAACGAGACCCTCAGCCGCGTGGCTGATATCGACATCTCAATAATCGGAGCAAGTCAGGGCATCACCGCCTGGGATAACAATCTGAGGCAAAGTCTTGAGGATTATGTCGAGCGCTGGGCGAATGATCCGCAATATTTCCAGGCGATTCTAAACGCGGTGAGAAGTCAGGTCACCAATCAGGATATCTCCAGATACCTCCTGGCTGTCCTGGAAGCGACCGAGGCCAACATCGTCAGTGTCGTGAACCGCGCGATGTCAAACATGGTGCGCTCCGGCTTTGAAATCGGAACCACCGACCGCGCGATGCAGATCATCCTGACCGGGCTTGACGCAAACGTCGCCGTTCAGGGGCTTATGAACTTCGGAGCCGGCTGGCTGGCGACGGAAGTCGGAATTATGGGCGTTGGACGCGGCTTCCCGTCGAACCGCGCTGGAAGGCACGTGTTCACCGGGCGTATAGTGGTTATACCGGGTATTGGGCAGTATGCCCGCGGAGGAACCGTTACCGAAATTGTCGCAAGGTTTGGCCTGGACGACTTCATGGGCGTCGGAAACATCGATATCAACGCTCCGGCCACCCGTGAGATGGTAGTCGGCTCCGTGGCAAGACTCTCCGGTTCGCCGCGCGGCGCCGACCCTGTAAACTGGATGAGGCAGCAGGGCATCAACGTGCCGGCGCGTAACCTCGGCCAGGAAATAAGCGGTCAGGAAGCCGTGGCCCTCATAATGCATGTTTACGAAGTCCGCACGGGAACAGGTATCGCCACCATCAGGATACGCAACAACAACGCGATCAACGGTATAGGCGACTTCGACCCGAGCTTCACGGAAAGCTTGCGTGCCGCGCTCGAATTGGGCATAATAGATCAGGACAGCTTCAACCCGCGCGAACGCCTGTTGATCCGTGACCTGCTCAGGATGCTGGACGAAATAGACAGAAACGTCAGAGTATAAAATAGTATAGTGTTTCATTGGCCTGCAACCATCGAAGACTTGCTAGGCGGTTTTTCGCAGGATAATGTTGCGGGCCGGATGGAACACTAAAGGCCGGAGGCCGGAAATCGCAGCCGCGATCCGGGTTTCCGGCTACATACCACTGAAAGGAATGTCATATGAGGACAGTTACGAGAATCACCGCGTTCCTGCTTATGTTCGTAATGGCGCTGAGTTCCGTACCGCCCGTAGCGATACTGGCGAATCTGCAAAGCCCGGTGCCTACCTTAAATATCGTGACCCACGACGCTGCGGTCGGAGACCCGGGGAGCGCATACAACATCGGCTTGACGTGGGGCGTACCGCCTGTATTGCCGCAAAATCCGAATCATGGGCTTTACGATCCCGGAAATCACCCCGTAAGGGGTTTTGATGTGATAATGAGGAACGCGACGCTGGGTCAGCCGTTCCAGTACTTTCCGACCGCGCCGCTGGCGGAGGTTTTGCCCACAAATCATGCGCATGACCTCATGATGATGGCGCTTGCGCCAAGTTCGATATATTCGTTCCAAGTGATACCTTGGCATATGCACAGACCTCTTGTGACTCTTCCGAGTCCGCCAAATCCTCCCGGGACGACGGGGCCGGGGGGAGAGGAGCGCGCGCCGTACTCGGTGCCTTTCGCTCAGATGCCGGAGGCGATGTTCCTTACAGACATCGAGGTGACATACGCCTCAGCCGCCGGGAATGCCCTTACCGTGGAATGGAACCACCCCACATTCTTGGGGCAGGATATATTCAGCGGCTATCGCATCTACTGGCGACGGGTTCAGCCGGCTATGGCTCCGTTTAACCGCGATAACATCGCCCAGAGCGTACATGTCTCGCTTAGCTCCGACTTGCTTGAGAGTCCGGGTGCAAATATGCTCAGGTACACTTTCAATGTAGCTGACGGTCTGCTTCCCGGAGAATGGTACGTCATAAACGTCGAACCTACTCACAGCGCGGGTCAGCTTGTAAGGGGAACAAACCCCATGACGTCGGTGCTGGTCGCCGACGGCAGAACCTTGCCTCTTGCGTTTTCCCAGCGTGAATACACAGGCGCGAGCGCGTATGTTCAGCCTGTGCTTACCGTGGGCTTCATAGGCCAGCAACTGCGTCTTAGCTGGATACCGTTTATCGGCAGGACCGACTTGCAGCAGCTGGAGATATGGAGCAGCACCACCGTTCCAAACCCTGCGGAGGATGATAATCGGCCGCAGTCAACCATGCTTGTTACATTTTCAGGGCTCGAGGCTCAGACCATGTGGCATTTCCTGGTGACGCCGACGCCGACAGTTCCGACGTTCTTTCAGTTTAGAGCAATATTCGATGACGGGAGCGAGATGTTCTCGACTTCCGAGTTGTTCAACCCTCAGGATGCCGACTTCTTGGCGTACGCGCCGACAATAATTAATATAACGGATAACAGCGCCACCGCCGCGACTCTCGCCGACCTTTCCATGGGCGTCGATTTCAGGGCATTTGTAAGGCCGCCGTACACCGACCTTGAGCGAAACAGCCCGTATATGGACGTGCTCCCCGGTATGTTCCTTGACAGAAACATTGTGTACGATGTTTTTGTTACCGACCGTCTGCAAAACTTGATGCCTCCTGGACGTAACAGCTTTATGATTCATCAGGGTCTGCCCGCCAGTACTCTGCCGTTCAGTGTGGGGCCGGATGTAGTGGATGACCTGGGACACCCGGCTGTCTTGTACACATTGCCGCCGATAACCGAATACGTCACGGTTAACGACCTTGGCATACCCGAGCGCAGAACACAGCTTGACGACAATACGGTGTACTATATCCTGATCGTCGCGCGGCGCGTAGACCCGATTACCGGCGATGAAAGCAATCTTGCCTCGCAGGATGCATTCGGTTCGCACTATATACCTCCGTATGGGCCGCTGCATCTGCGTCCGCAGTCTATGCAATCACCGCCTCTGCGCACGCGTGTCGAAAACGGCATTGAGCAGATCGGAACCGACGAGTTTACTATACAATGGCAGCTTAGATGGGTCGAGGTCTATGACCCGGAAACGAACGACTGGTATACAATTGTCGGTGTCAACAACGACGGAAGGATAGTTTACGGAAGGGCCGCGGCCGCCATACCCGACACAAGCCGGGTTGTCCGACTATATCCGTTATCGGACGTACCTCCGCCCGGTAATCAATGGCTTCCCAACCATCCGGCGCTTGCCGGCGCAAACCCTGCCCTCAACCCAGAGCTGGCGGCGGGAATGCCCATGAGGGTCGTAGACCTTAGCGCGGGCGTGCCGAACAACGGCGAGCTGACCTTCGAGATGCACGTCGTTGAGTACGACCAGATGATCGAGGATGCCGGAAGCTATGATGACTATCTCCTAGGCTTATGGAACCTGCCCGCCGGACACGCCAGATGGACTGAGATCGACCTCCCCGACCCCGACACGGAAGGATTTAACCCCGCTCATCCGCACTACACCATTACAAGTGTGAACAACCCCCCCGGAGCGGTTGAGCCCAACACGGCGTATGTGGTGTTTGTCAGGCCGGTTATCTCCGTGAACCAATCGCGTACCGCGTGGTGGCCGGCGTATATAGCCGTAACAACACTTGATACCAGGGAGCCTTTGGCCATAAGGCCGACAACTCCGCGGCTCGAGGTCGTTCATTCAATGACCGACATGACCAGCATTACGGTACGCTGGAATTATACGCTGGCACAGCCGCCGATGGACTACAACCTGCGCTGGCATGAACTCATAACCGCGTACCCCGAGGACGGCGTAGAGATCACGCCCCAAGATATCCGCGACAACAGTTTTTCGCTGACCCCGGGCTGGATTTACTACACAATTACCGGGCTGTTTCCGAATACGATGCACTATTTCTGGATAAACGCGGAACATGTGAGCTATCCCGATCCTTCGCCGTGGAGCAACCCGGTGGAAGAACGCACTCATAACATTCAGCCTCCGGCGCCGCCCACAGGGCTGGGCATTATATCGGGCGACAGCCTTGAGGCGTACAACAGGGAACACGGCACGACATGGCGGGGCATGGGCTTTACGGAGGAAGGCGAGACGCGTATCCATCACATGATTATACAGTGGATGCGCATACACGCCGACTTCCTGAACAACACCGACGCGCCGGAAACGCGGCCGGATGGTTCCGACACATTCGCGAGCGTGCCCGGTGTTGACGGCGCTTGGATGCAAGCCGCAATATTCGACGAGATCGGAACATATGTCGCGCGCCTCTTCAACCTCCGGCCAAATAGGCGATACTACCTTCGCGCGCGTACCGTACTGACGGTAACACGCAGGGGGGAGCTTGGCGAAGGAATCTACCGCTTGTACTCATATCGCCTGCAGATATCGGAAACAGAAGACTTCACCGACTTCTTTGAAATCAGGATCCCCGCACTTGAACCGCCTGATTCCCAAGTCGACTCTGTAAGCTCGCTCCGTGCCGAGTCTGACTGGACTCGCGTTGTGAGCTTCGTGTCCGGACGAGACGAAGATGTGTTTGACGGCGTCAACCCCGACATGTTCCCGCTGCCCGACCAGGACTTTGAAGTGACGTATGATTCGGAGACCCAGACGCTGCGCTACCGCTTCCGTTCAGACCAAGTCGGCGCGGATGGTCTTCGCGACCAGCAGGTTGACCAGCGCTTCATTTCCCGCTTGGTGGCGAACAGAACCTTCAACTTCGAGATCGACATGAGCTTCCACAGAGACTACCTGATAAGCAGGCGGGTTGTGGAGATGCCGTATTCGATATTCGCCGCGTTCCAGGAGCGTCAGATCAACTTCAGGATCACCAGCGGGCCGACGACGCTCGTCGTCCCATACGGTGCGCTTGATGTGGCGGAAATTGCGCAGCTGCCCGATTTCGGCAGGACGTCTACCATAACGTTTATTATTGATTCGCAGCCCGGCGACACGCCGTATCTGACGCACGTGCAAGCCTACAGCACAAATCCGCAGAGCATCGCCATCAATGTGGCAAGCCCGACCCGCACGCTAAACATCACCAGCTTCGCGCGTGAGGTTGGAATAGAGCTTACGCTGAACGACCCGGCTGAGCGCCTGCTCAACAATGTAACCCCGTTCTGGAGCCACCCCGACATACACGGCTGGCAGCCGCTTCGCGCCGGCTTCAACGAAGTTAGCGGAGTGTTTTCCACATCGGTGTATCGCGTAGGTACGTTCGCTATTATCTCTACGGGGGCGCCGTTAACGTCATATGAGGTAGAGGGGCTTCAACCCGGCCCGGACAACTTCAGCGAAGCCCTATATATCGTCAATTCGGCGATTATAATAAGCGACTTGATAATATTTGACCCCGACGAGTTGATTGAGGCCAACCAGTTCAACAATATAATGCTGGCATTCATGACGGACTCCCAGACTGTCGCCATGAACCGTAGTATGCCGCGGTCGGAACATCAGTCTCTGGGCCGCGCGGGACTTCTGGCTACAGGAGCGCACGTCCAAAACGACGCCGCTATCTCCACATTCGCAAGGCTCTACGAGCTGCGCACAAGGTCGGCAATACAAGGGTTCTCAGGAGCCAATGTCGCGGACATTGACCAGGCGCGGCCGCAGTTTAGGGAAGGCATCCTCAAGGCCGCTCATGTCGAGCTGTTCGAGGGCAACCGCGCAAACCCGAGGGATTATCTGACATTCGGCGAGTTTATGCACATGCTGTCGATCCTGATAGTAGACGCGGGGTAATGAATATATGATAAAAAAATATGCCACGATCAACCGTGACGAGGCAATTGAGTTATTCATGGGGGTGTTCTCAGCCGAGCCGTTTTGTTATACATGGCTCAGGCGTGAGGCCGTCGAGCGTTATTTCACGGACTTGGCCAACACCCCCGCGGCGCTGTCATTTCTATACTACAATAACAAAGGCCTGTTGACAGGCCTTTGTTTTGGCGCTATGAACGACTATTTTATCCACAAGCTGTATGATATCAAGGAGTTTGCCGTAAGAAAGGATGCGCAAGGCAAGGGCGAGGGCAGACGGATGCTAGAGGAAATATCAGGCTGCCTGAAAAGTGAAGGCGTAGCCGCGGTCACCCTTTCAACGCAGCGTGAGATCCCGGCATATGAATTCTATCTCAAGAACGGATTTGTAGCGTCGAAGTCGAGTGTGACTCTCAGTAAGAAGATTTAGAACCTGTGTTCATAGGATGGGAATGCCGTCTTGTCGGTCGAATTCCACCCCACGAAGCCAAAATTGGGCTTCGTGGGGACGGTTTTCCGCCACAGTCCACCCCATAAAGCCAAAACCGGGCTTTATGGGGACCCCGGGTCGTCGGTTCCTCCGCCTACGCTGGCGCTTCGGATGCTAAACGTGTGCCACCGGCACACAGCAT
>Ga0131853_10000827_pt1 | contig 55525 bp, 47 predicted proteins | sample TergutLab28metaG_FD_92764 | JGI IMG/M metagenome (GOLD analysis project Ga0131853, IMG submission 92764) | Labiotermes labralis P1 segment gut microbial communities from Petit-Saut dam, French Guiana - Lab288 P1 (version 2) (version 2) | ecosystem: Host-associated > Arthropoda: Insects >...
TCTCAAAGACTCACTGTCGTTTGCGCCAGCGATTCTAGAAGCTTCCCACATTGCCATCATGGCATCCCATGCGCGGTATGCACAGTCATGGAAAGGCATTTCGCCGTGGAAGTCATAGAATTTTTGTAGGAACTCAACCATAACAGGATCGTCAGCTTGATCTGGATACTCATATGTGATGTATGGGTATACGAAGATAACGCCTTCGATTGCGTCACCAGCTACTTCAACAGCGTCAGCAGGAGGTGCTTCACGGTTGAAGATTGGGCCTGTGTAGTCAGCTAGACGTAGTTCTCTCGTGATCAGTGGGAATGTTGGGCCGTTTGCAGAAATGAGGATAACGTCTGGGTTTGCACCTAGCATACTCGCGATTTGGCCTGGGAATACTGCATCGCCGTCGATGTATGTTTCGATTGCAACTACTTCAATACCAACGCGCTCTGCGTTCTCCATGAATGCTTCCGCACTACTTCTGGTCGCATCGTCAAGACCGTGGATGACAGCCGCTCTGGTCCAGCCTTCAGCTAGCATCATTTCAGCAACTGTAGGCATCGCGAAACCGAGGTTTGGACCTGCACGGAACATGAAGTCCCAGCCTTGCTCCATGAAGGATGGGCCGTTACCGTTACCGATTGTTAGGATACCAGCTTCTTCGAACATGTCGCCAGTAGCCATAAGGTTTGAGCTTAGTAGTGTACCGATGATGAGGTCAACATTGTCTTCCATCAGCATTCTTTGTGCAACACGTACAGCTACCTCTGGAGAGTTCTCATCATCATAGTTGATGAGGCGTAGCGGAACACCGTTGAAGCCGCCGTTTTCGTTGATGTGATGTACGGCTAGTTCAATCGCCTGTGTTGTTGCGCGACCTACTTGTGCGTTGATGCCTGAGAGAGGTTGTGGGTTGCCGAGGATGATGTACTCCCCTTCAGCCGCCGCTGTACCGCCGCCACCGCCGCTACCACTGCCGCCGCCGCAGGCAACAAGGCCTAGCACGAGCATAGCCGCTAGAGCAAGAGCTACAATTGCTTTGATTCTTCCTTTCATCTTTGGATCCTCCTTAATAATTTACGTACATTTTTTATATAGAAACACTGTAGGCAGTGTCGCTATCTATCTCATATAGCCGCCCTTCATGGGGGAGACCGCCCGATCCGCAAAGAGCCGCAATACGCCGGATTCATATTTCGCAGGCTTCGGCGTCCACTTTTCACGCCGCGCTTCTAAGATGACATCCATCTCTTCTGCACTTTTCCGCTCTCCTTTGACACCGACGATGGCAAGGACACGGTTTGGGATGTTGATCTCGATCAAGTCCCCTTCTTCCACCAGTGCAATGGGGCCGCCGTCTGCGGCTTCCGGGGAAACATGTCCGATGGCGGGTCCAGTAGACGCACCGGAGAAACGACCGTCTGTAATCAGCGCTACACTTCGTCCCAGTTCTTTGTCTGAAGAAATCGCCTCTGTAGTAAAGAACATTTCCGGCATCCCACTGCCCCTAGGGCCTTCATAGCGGATGAATACCGCTTCACCGGGATTGATTTGTTTATTCAGTACCGCATGAAGCGCCTCTTCTTCACTATCAAAAGGCCGTGCGGATAAGATTACTTCAAACATCTCCTGCGGACAAGCTGTATGCTTAATCACAGCGCCGTCAGGTGCTAAGTTCCCCTTCAAAATCGCAATCGCGCCATTTGTGCCGATGGCTTTGTCAAAGGGTCTGATCACATCTTGCCACTGTATGCCTTTTGCCGCACACAGGGCGTCACATCTATCATAGAAATCGCTCTGTTTCAGGTCATCTAGGTTTTCACCGATTGTTTTCCCTGTCACGGTCATCTGATCCAAGTGGAGCAGATGGCGGAGCTCTTCCATCACACGGGGTACGCCACCGGCATAGTAGAAGTATTCAGCAGGCCATTTCCCAGCCGGACGAATATCCAATAAGTAGTGGGCACCACGATGCATTTCGTCAAATTTATCTGCCTCCAAGTGGAGGCCAAACTCCTTGGCAATGGTGGGAATATGAAGCAAAGAGTTGGAAGATCCTGAAATCGCCGCATGGATCAAGATGGCGTTTTCAAAGCTTTTTTCTGTTACAATATCGCGCGGTTTCAGTCCAAGCCGTGCAAGTTCCGCCGCCCGGCGTCCCGCTTTTCTCGCCATCTCTTTCAAATCCGGACAAGTCGCCGGCATGAGAGAGGAGCCTGGTAGCATAAGACCAAGGGCTTCACCCATGATCTGCATGGTAGAAGCCGTTCCCATAAAGGAACATGCCCCGCAAGACGGACAAGCATTGTGCTTATAGTAAGTCAGTTGTTCTTCGGTAATTTCGCCCCGCTCATACATGGCGCTATACTTACCGATTTGTTCTAGTGTAAGCAGGTCAGGCCCCGCTTCCATCACGCCGCCTGTGACCATCACAGTTGGCATATTCACACGGCCAATTCCCATCAAGTGCGCCGGAACACCCTTATCACAGCTACAGATAAACACCCCGCCGTCAAAAGGAGTCGCCCCTGCGTGGATCTCGATCATATTTGCGATCATGTCACGAGAGACAAGGGAATAGTTGATCCCGTCATGTCCCTGTGCCATACCGTCACAGATGTCAGTTGTAAAATAACGAGCAGGCTTAGCCCCCATCTCACGTGCCCCGGCACAAGCCTCTTCCGCTAGTTCAAGCAGATGCACACTACCCGGATGACTGTCACCAAAGGTGCTTTCCACCATAATCTGGGGACGGGAAAGATCTTCCACTGTCCACCCCATACCCATCCGTAGGGGATCTTGTTCCGGAGCTACTTTTCGGATCTCTTGACTAATTAACACCCTTCCATCTCCCCTTTGCGAAATTGGTATACAGACAACTAGACCATTATGATTTAGCTATTATATTACATCCTTCTATCCCTTGCAAGACAACACGCTTTTTTCTGCGTTTTCAGCAAAATCATGAGTAAAATCTGGCTAAGTTGACCGTTTTTCACGCGATCATTGTCAAAACTTTGTCAAAGATTGTGCCGAACCGCCCACTTGAAGCATGAGCGGCTCGGCATAAAAAAACAGTTATCTAGCGAAGCACACGTCCGCTACCGTCGCCGCCCATGAGTTTTTGTACGTCGTCTACATCCACACGGTTAAAGTCACCGCCGATGGAGTGCTTGAGACAGCTTGCCGCAACCGCAAACTCCAGCGCATCTTTGTGGTTGTCATAGTGTGTGAGACCATAGATCAAACCAGCTGAGAAAGAGTCGCCGCCGCCGACACGGTCAATGATGTCATTAATCATATAGTGCTTGCTCTCAATGAACTGTGTGCGGTCATTCAAACAAGCCGCCCAACCGTTAGAGTCCGCACTCTTGCTCTCACGCAGGGTGATGGCAATCAGCTTCATATCTGGATATTGACGGAGTACTTCGTCGGAAAGGGCTTTGTATTTCTCACGATCCAGCTCACCATGCTCAACAGTCACGTCGTTTGTGATGCCGAGACATTTTTGTACGTCTTCTTCGTTGGCAATTGCCACGTCAACGTATTTTGCAAGCTCTGTCATGACTTCCGGCGCTGTTTTACCGTATTTCCAGAGGTTTTTGCGGAAGTTCAGGTCACAAGATACGGTCAAACCACGCTTCTTCGCCTCTTTCACGCTCTCGATAGAAAGCGCCATAGCACTCTCGCTAATCGCCGGTGTGATCCCGGTGATGTGGAACCACTCACAGCCCGCAAGCGCCTTATCCCAGTCAATGTCGCCTGGTTTCGCCTGTGCGATTGCAGAGTATTCTCTGTCATATACAACCTTACTTGGAAGCTGGTTTGCACCCGCCTCAAGGAAGTAGATTCCCATACGACCGGGACCCCGCTGGATGCGGCTTGTGTCAACATTATGCCGGCGAAGCTCTGCCACAGCGTGATCTCCAATTGCGTTTTTAGGAAGCATCGTCATAAACGCCGCGTCACAACCGTAGTTTGCAAGAGATACCGCAACGTTTGCTTCTCCGCCGCCGAAGGTTGCTTCTAGCATGGGAGACTGAAAGAAACGCTCCACACCAGGTGATTTCAGGCGAAGCATAATCTCGCCAAAGCTGATATATTTCATCGTGAAATTCCTCCTTATTTCTGTAGCAGATGGATGGCAAAACCGCCAAACTCTTCTTTGATATACACAGCGATCATCTTGTCGCCTTTATATTTTGCAGTGTCCATATCCACTGTGAAGCCTTTTTTGCCAAGGGCTTCAATCGCACGCTCGATGTTTGCTGTTTTAAATGCAATGTGACCGTTTGCGCCGAGGAACATGGTTTTCATCACTTCAACACCGGAACCCGCGAAGATAGAAGACGCGCCATCTTTAATCCCTGTGCCAAAAGCTTTGTCAAACAGGCCGCTCACTGCTTGTGCCGCGCTCTCATCCGCACAGTTGATGCCAACGTGTGCAAGTTCAAAGCCCAGGGCTTGGCTACGTGCGTCTGCGCAAAGAGCTGTGATCTTATCAAAGTTACCCGCCGCAATGTCAGCTTTTGCGCAAATCCAGCTACCGCCTACGGCGTGGATGAATGGCGCCATCACATACTCAGACATATTCTTCTCAGAAATGCCGCCTGTTGGGATGAACTTAATGTTTCCAAATGGTCCCGCAAGGGCTTTCATGGCGTTTAGGCCGCCGTAGATGTTAGCCGGGAAGAATTTGAACACTTCCACACCCATCTCCATCGCCGCTGTGATCTCAGTCGGTGTTACACAACCTGGTGTCACAGAGATGCCTTGATCCATACACCATTTTACAACTTCTGGGTTAAAGCCCGGAGACACAATAAATTTCGCGCCCGCTTCCACAGATTGCTTACACTGTTCTAGTGTTACAACCGTACCCGCACCAACACACATGTCAGGGCAGTTTTTCGCTACTTCACGGATTGAGTCGAGACCCGCCGCTGTACGTAGTGTGATCTCCATCACATCTACACCACCAGCAAGCATTGCCTTCGCTGTTGGGATTGCGTCTTCCACTTTGTCTAGTACGACAACTGGGACTATCCCACAAGAACCAAGTCTTTTTGTTACATCCATTCTCATCATTCCTCGCTTTCTATTTTTGCAATTCTCCGCCCGTAAAACGAGCAAAGGTATTTACATGAAAGTTAGTCAAATATGCCCTCTGTTCTCCGGAAACACCCTCAATGGTCTGCCGCAGATAGGCATAGAGATGCTCATACATATCTCTGTCAATGAGCGCCCCATCCCTGTCACAAAGAGCCCGCTTCAGTTCCAGATGCTTTTGATAGAGCTCATCATAACGTTCTGTCATCTGGGTATCTAAGAGCCGGAACCTCGTATAATGAGGTTGATTCGTTTGAATAGTCGCCCAGATCTTCTTTAAGCCCACATGTTCAAATAAGCTTGCGTGAAACTGGCTGTCAATCTCGTAAAAATAAGTGGAAGACACCTCACCCAGATCAATCAGCCGCTTTTGCTCCGCCAGATTTTCATCCAGCTTTTCTAAGAGAGGCCGGAAACAAGGTTCTTTTATAATCGTCTTACACACGTCTACTTCCATCACATAACGCATGTAGATAATCTCACGGATGTGTTCACAGTCAATGAGGGTCACAAAGGTTCCCTTTTGGGGCACGACTTCAATGAAGCCCTCCCCTTCCAGCCGAGTAAATGCGTTCTTTACCGGTGTGCGAGACACCTTGTAAAAGTCCGCCAGCTCATTTTCGCTAATCATTTGCCCGGGATAGAGCTTCAAGGATAAAATATCCTCTTTCAGCGCCAGGTAAATCTCCCTGCCGTTCGGTGTTGTCCGATTTGAGTTCCGAAGAGTTTGCACGCGCTTCATGAAGACCCTTTCCGTTTTTGTATACTTGTATACAAGTTGATTTATGAAATATCATATTTCCTCAAGGGAAAAATGTCAACGCTTTTCTCGCAAAATCGAGAAGGTTTATCTACCTTGCCCAAAATCACGCATCATTTTTACACAATTTAATCAGGAAAATCCCAGGTATTTCATGCATCTTTGTTAATTTTATAACAGCATCACAAAAGCCTGATGCGTTTGCACCAGGCATATTGCTTATTCCGAAGCATTTAAAAAGGACGTACAAGCTGAGCAACGAATTGCCTCTAGCGGTAGCTCCGTCATACAAAAGGGACAGCGGTTCTCAGGTGCTTCTTCCTTCTCACGCTCTCTCGCTGTAAGTAGTTTATTCATCCATCGCACAATCAAAAACACCACAAAGGCTAGGATGATAAAATTCAAAACAGAAGTAATAAATGCACCATAGCGCAGTGTAACGCCCAATACATCCCATTCTAAAGAATCGAAGTTTTGTCCAATCACTAAGCCAATGAGGGGTGACAAGATATTATCCGTCAAAGAGGTAATCACCCCTTGAAACGCCGCCCCAATCATGAGACCCACGGCAAGACTCATCACATTCCCTTTGAGGGCGAAGTCTCTGAATTCTTGGAAGAACTTTTTCATTGTAGTATTCCCTTTCAAAATGGATTTCCATCGACAGTGTGCTTATATGGTCTCACAGGCGATGATTCTCTTTCAGCCATGCAACGGTGTCTATCAAGGTTTGTCTCATAGGCCGTGTGGTATATCCGAATTCTTTCGTAGCCTTTTCATGGCTGAAATTCGCATTAGTGTTTAATGTATAAATGGAATACGAGGTAAACAGCGGCGGTTGTTTTAAGATTTTATAATAAAGCTCTGATAGGGGGGCAGTTAGTTTGACGAACCATAATGGCAACACTCTTTTTATTTTTCTTTTCCCTGTTATTTCATGCAATAGATTTAGTAGTTCATAAACTTTGAAATATTGTCCTGAAAGGATATAGCACTCACCGCTGTCTCCTCTTTCACAACAAGATAAAATTCCGTCTGCCACATCTCTCACATCGACAAAATCATATCCGCCATTAATTCCGCTTGTCAGTCTGCCTTCATAATAATCAATCACAAGTTGGGTAATATGTCCTCTGCCAAAGTCACCGGGTCCTACTAAACCAGAGGGATGTATAATACTGGCACTATAACCGCGCTCTGCATAGTCGAGGACGCATTGACTGGCTTCCGCTTTTGTTTTGGCATACAGCCCGATCACATCACTCGGAGAAAAATGGTTAATCTCTGTAATCACTTTGTTTGCAGGCAGATCAGGAATCGCATGAACAGAGCTGATATATATCAGCTTTTTAACATTATACTGTTCGCAAAGGGAAAGGATATTTTTGGTTCCAATTACATTTACATCATAAACCTTTTGATCAAACTTAGATGAAATTGATACAATCCCTGCACAATGAATCACATAAACAGGCTTATTTACGCAAGCCTCAAACAGAGCGGCAATGCTGTCAATATCACATACATCACCATACCAAATATGTACATCTTCCCCTTGGGGCAAATGTGCTTCATTGGGCAAACAAAGGGCATACACTGTCTTTCCCTGCTTGTTTAAATTTTCTATCACAGCGCTTCCCAAATGTCCTGCCGCTCCAGTAACAATATATATGGGCTGATGATTATGGTTCATCATACTTCACCTTCTTCATATATAAGTTGAATATACTGCCGATTTTATCACAAAACAAGCATGTGTTCATGTATTCCCTGTAAACTTTCCAAGATCAATCATACAAAAAGCACCCAGCCTCATCGCCAGGTGCTTTAATAATACTTTCCGATAAATGCCCTGTCATCCAGCACATCTGAAAGCTCCATCAAAATGAACTGCATCCCCCCGTCACCCTCTCGATAGGGCAAAGGCGTCTCTTGTAAAACCCCGCTATCCCCCGCCGGAATCAGGGGAATCCGCAGACGCACCGCTGTGCCGTGATCGGCGCCGCTGGTCACAAACAGTGTCCCACCGTGGAGGCGTGCAATCTCTTGGGCAATCCCTAGCCCCAAACCAACACCTGCATCAATATCTGTGTCAGACTGGGATCCTTTATATTGGGTAAATACCTCTCTAATTTGAGAGCCTGCAATCCCGCTCCCTGTATCACGAAGGGTTAAAATCGCATCGTCCCCCTGCCTGGCAAGGGAGAGTGTCAGGCTTCCATCTGCGTCAAGATGTTTCAAACCATTGGAAATCAGATTCAAAATGAGCTTCGTCATTTTCTGCTGATCGATAGATGCCCGTAAATACGCAAGATCCGCCTGGAAATGCACACGAGCACCAAGTCGCTTTGCAAAGTGATCCACCGATTGTATGAGATCCTGACAGAATCTCACCAGATCAAGTTCCTCCAAAAATAGCCGGACTTGTCCCTCTGAGAACCTAAAAAAGTAATCTAGATTATCACAGAGCCGCTGTAACTGATAATAGGCTTTATTGATAATGGTCAAATTAGCACGTTGGCGCGGTTCGTCGATCTGATCAATCATCGGCATCAAATATTCTGTCGCCATATTGAGCACCGTTAAGGTGCGGCGCATGGTTCCCGATACTCGCTCTAGAAGCTGTCTCCCTTGCTGATCCATCTCCCGCTCCTGGGGAATAAGGGTATAGACAATCATCTTCTCTATCCGCGCACCGAGAATGGTGTAGGGACTTTCTTTCATTGTAGCTGAGGCGGAAAAGCTGTCTTCTTCTATCTCAAGCACAGCAGACGGCAAAATATCGGCCGCAGGCAGACCCACTGTTAGCTCCGGAAACTGCTCCAAAGCAAGCGCATTGAAAAACGCCACTGTCGTGCCGCCCACGCCAATGACTGCATCTCTTTGCATAGAAAATAGATTTGCAATCTGCTTATCTGTCATGCCATCGCCCTTATCCCAACGTCTTTTCTCTAGTGTGGCAAAATTTTGGAGTTTGTCTGCATGTAAATATTTCCACAAATGTATAAATATATTGTATCAAATTCCCTGTAGAGAAGCAACGAATTTTGTCGAAATTTGTATAATTTTGTCGTTTTTTAACTCTGCGAAAGAAAAGCCTTTTCATTTAGATCATTTTGACGTATAATACCTGTGATAAATATATAACAATGGAGGTTAACCGCAATGCCTATTAAAGTCGCAATCAACGGTTTTGGCAGAATTGGTCGTCTAGTATTCCGCGCTGGACTAGAAAGAAAGGACATTGAGTTCGTTGCAATCAACGATCTCATCTCTCCTGACTACATGGCCTATATGCTAAAATACGACACCATCCACGGCCCATTCAAAGGTGAAGTAAGCCACACAGAGGATGCCCTCATCGTAAACGGCAAAACAATCAAAGTCTGTTCAGAGCGTAACCCAGCAGATCTCCCATGGGGCGAACTCGGCGTATTCGCAGTTGTAGAGTCTACAGGTCTCTTCACCACAACAGAAGCCGCTTCCGCACATCTAAAAGCAGGCGCGAAGAAAGTTGTCATCTCCGCACCATCTGCTGATGCACCTATGTTTGTCATGGGCGTAAACAACGACAAATATGAGCCATCTATGGACGTCATTTCAAACGCATCCTGTACCACCAACTGTCTCGCACCGATTGCCAAAGTGCTAAACGACAACTTCGGCATGAAAGATGGTCTGATGACCACAGTCCACGCCACAACTGCAACACAAAAAACAGTTGACGGCGTATCTGCAAAAGACTGGCGCGGCGGCAGAGCGGCGGCTGGTAACATCATCCCAAGCTCAACAGGCGCGGCAAAAGCGGTTGGCAAAGTTATCCCAGCCCTAAACGGCAAACTCACCGGTATGAGTATGCGTGTCCCTACTCTGAACGTCTCTGTTGTTGACCTCACCTGTAACCTAGAGAAGCCTGCAACTTACGCAGAAATCTGTGCGGCAATGAAAAAAGCTTCCGAAGGCGAACTAAAAGGTGTCCTTGGTTACACCGAAGACGCAGTTGTCTCCTCAGACTTCATCGGCGACCCACGCACTTCCGTCTTCGACGCAAAAGCCGGTATCGCACTCACTGACACATTCGTCAAAGTCGTATCCTGGTACGACAACGAGTGGGGCTATAGCTGTAAAGCCCTTGACCTCATTGAGTTTATCGCTACAAAGTAAGACAAGCAGACAAAAACAAAGCCCTAGTGTGATACAACCACACTAGGGCTTTTGCGTGCTCCTAATGTAGAAAATACAGGCAGTGGTTGTCACTCCTTGTGGTTAACAACTGCAAGGAGGAGAGCCGCCATCGCTATCCACGACCCCACACCAAGAAAGACCACGATTAAACTGTCAAGTATCACAGCGTGTTACCTCCCATACAAGCTTACAACAACCTTTTTAACACTATATCTCATTTGCATATTATTTACAATTCTTTTGCGCAATATTTTATTGCTCAAATGGGTGATATACTATATACGAATGGGGGGTATTTACATGACTGCAAACGAGCGAATACGACAGCTTATGCATGAGCGCAACTGGACAGAATACCGCCTAGCAAAAGAAGCCGATTTATCACAATCTACGATCACAAATCTTTTCAGGAGAAATCACGTCCCCAGTATACCAACGCTTGAAGCTATCTGTCGCGGGTTTGGCATAACGCTTTCACAATTCTTCAGCGAGAGCAATTTTGTTGAACTGACAGAAGAACAAAAGGCGCTATTTGACAAATGGATTACACTTACAGCAGAACAAAAATCACTTTTATTAGAGCTTGTGAAGAATTTGAAATAAAACAGACGATTAACCAGCGTATCACTGGATCAACCGTCTGTTTTTCTATAGATTTCTCTTTACAATGCTATAAATATGTGGTAGTATATGGAGGCTCCCTATGCTTGGATCCAGGGTAACTGCCGGTCTTTCGCCGGAACCTTTCTCACCTGTTTCTAGGCACAAGTGGACAACTTAAAAAAGAGAGGACGAACACACTATGATCACCAAAGACCAAAAAAATGTCGTAATCAACGACAACCGCACCCACGAGACCGACACCGGCTCTCCAGAGGTACAAATCGCAATCCTAACTGAGCGCATTTCTCAACTGACTGAGCACTTGAAAATCCATAAGAAAGATAACCACTCACGTCGTGGCCTTCTGAAAATGGTCGGTAAGCGCCGTAGCCTTCTTGACTACTTGGCAAAAAAAGACATTACACGTTACAGAGCTTGTATCGCAAAGCTTGGTATCAGAAAGTAAACAGCTACAAAGGGCGGGCTTTTGTCCGCCCTTTTATAGTTAAGCCACTTGAAAAGCGCGGTAGGATTTGCGAGGATTTTTTGTATTGCGTAAGGCCGACGACGCAGGCGGGCTGACGCCCGGCAAGGAGGAGAACGAAGCGCGGTACAAAAAAGACCGCAAAGACGCCGTGGTTTTCAAGTGGTTTAACTATACTACATGTTGCGCCGTTTAGCGGGTATACTACCTGTTAACGATATACGAATCAGAGCGACCAAATCCAAACTTAGCAGTTGAACATGCACCCGGGACAAGCCTCGGATCTGTGTTCAAGTGCTAACACTGGATTTTAGTCGCTCTCAAGCACGAGAGGAGATAGTATTATGATGAACAGTTCAAAACGCGAATTCCCAGATTTCAAATCCTTTTCCATGGAGTTCGCCGGACGCACCCTGACCATGGAGGTCGGCAAATTAGCAGAGCTCTGTAACGCCTCTGTCCTCGTCAAATACGGCGAGACCACGGTTCTGGTCACTGCAACAGCATCTTCCAGACCAAAAGACGGGATTGACTACTTCCCCTTGGCAGTAGACTTCGAGGAAAAACTCTACGCCGTAGGCCGCATCCCCGGTTCCTTCCAACGCAGAGAAGGCCGCCCTTCTGAGCGCGCCATGCTCGCCAGCCGGATGATCGACCGTCCCATGCGCCCTCTCTTCCCGGAAGACTTGCGCAATGACGTAGTCATCGCCTGTACTGTACTTTCCGTCGATCACGACTGCAACCCGGAAATCGCCGCTATGGTAGGTGCCTCCGCCGCGATTTCTATCTCTGACATTCCCTTCAACGGCCCCATTGCCTCTGTTGGTCTTGGATATGACGGTGAAAAATTCCTGCTAAATCCAACCACCGCTGAGAGAGAAACCAGCAAGATGTACGTCACCGTTGCGGGTAACAGAGATAAAATCGTCATGATCGAAGCCGCCGCCTATGAGATTTCAAACGAAGTCATGCTAGACGGCATCAAGTTCGCCCACGAAGAAATCCGCCGTGTCATCGCGCTGATTGATCAAATGGTCAGCGAAGTCGGCAAAGAGAAGTTCACCTATGAACAAGCAAGCTTCAATCACGAGCTTTACGAAAAAGTCCGCGCGGATTTCTACACAAGCTTTGAACACGCCCTGGATACAGACGACAAAAACGTCCGTGAAGAGCGAATCAACAAAGTCTATGACGAAATCGAAGCCAAATACGGCGAAGAATATCCAGATTTCCCAAGCCATTGGGGCGAGATCAACTACAAGCTCCAGAAAAAAGTCGTCCAAGCTTGGCTTCTCCAAGGTAAGCGCGTAGACGGACGTAAGATGGACGAGCTCCGTGCACTAGACGCGGAAGTCGGCATTATCCCTGTCGTCCACGGCTCCGGCCTCTTCACCAGAGGGCAAACACAAGCCCTCAGTATTGCAACCCTAAATACCATCTCAGCGGCTCAGAAGCTGGACACCATCTATGAAGAAGAGTCTAAACGCTTCATGCATCACTATAACTTCCCTTCTTACTCCGTCGGTGAAGCACGTCCAAGCCGTTCCACCAGCCGCCGTGAGTGGGGACATGGCGCCCTTGTTGAAAAAGCCCTTGAGCCTGTGATCCCACCAATGGAAGAGTTCCCATATGCAATCCGCGTGGTATCTGAGATCCTCAGCTCCAACGGTTCTACCTCACAAGCATCTGTCTGCGGCAGTACACTTTCTCTCATGGACGCAGGTGTGCCGATCAAAGCGCCAGTTGCGGGTATCTCTTGCGGTCTCATCACAGACGAGCATGATGCCTCCAACTGGACAACCTTCATTGATATCCAAGGTGTGGAAGACTTCCACGGCGAAATGGACTTCAAAGTTGCGGGTACCAAAGCCGGTATCACAGCGATCCAGATGGATTTGAAAAACGATGGTCTCACCTATGAAGTCATCGAGTCTGCCCTCCGTCAAACGGAAGAAGCCCGCTTCTATATCCTAGACGAAGTCATGCTAAAAGCCATCCCTGCCCCGCGCACAGAGCTTGCGCCGACTGCACCGAAGATGGTACAAATGAAGATCGACGTGGAGAAAATCCGCGAAGTCATCGGTTCCGGCGGGAAGACAATCCAGAAGATTGTTGCGGAAACCGGCGCCAAAGTTGACATTGAAGACGATGGAAACATCTATATCTCCGGTGTGGATATCGAAGCTTGCCGTGCGGCAAAAGCTTGGATTGATAACATTGTCTTTGTCCCCGAAGTGGGCAAGCTTTACTACGGAAAAGTCATCCGCATTATCCCAATCGGTGCCTTTGTGGAGCTTGTACCTGGTAAAGACGGTATGGTTCACATCTCTAAATTGGAAAACCGCCGTGTGGAAAAGGTGGAGGATGTACTCAAAGAAGGCGACATGACTTGGGTCAAAGTCACCGAAATCGATGAGCGCGGTCGTGTGAACCTTTCCCGTAAGGACGCCATCAAAGAGCGTGAGCAAATGGGACTTATCGACTAGAGGATACACAAAACAAAGCGGGTGGAGACCTCTCTCCACCCGTATTTTACTGTTGGGAGCTATTTTATGGTTGAAAAAATCACCCTAGACAATGGTGTGCGCATGGTTTTTGAGCACATCCCTCATGTTCGCTCGGTCTCCCTGGGCTTTTGGTTCGGCGTGGGATCTCGGCATGAGAATGCAGAGATTAACGGCGCGTCCCATTTCATGGAGCATATGCTCTTTAAGGGAACGGAAAACCGCACAGCCGCTCAGATCGCGGAGGAGATGGATCAACTTGGCGGCGGGCTCAACGCCTTTACGACCAAAGAGTGTACCTGCTTCTATGGACGGGTACTGGACTCGAATCTCAGGCAGACTACAGACCTTCTGGCAGACATGCTCTTCTGCTCTCAGTTTTCCGAACGAGACATTGAGGCGGAACGATCCGTGATCTCAGAGGAGATCGACATGTACGAGGACTCGCCGGAGGATTTGGTGTCCGAAGAGCTCTTGGAACGGGTATTTCCAGACTCTACCCTTGCACTGCCCATTTTGGGTACGAAAAAGAGCCTAAAAAACCTCTCTAGAGAGTCTCTTCTGGCCTATAAAGACACTCATTACGCACCCCATCGGCTGGTAATCGCCCTCTCGGGGAATTTTTCGGCGGAGGATCTCGCGCATATCAAAAATACCTTCTCCGGAATGGAAACACGTCCGGTTTTAGAGGCAAGTTCCGCCGCTTATGTGCCGGCTTTTACTGTCCGCAAAAAGGAGATTGAGCAAAACCATCTCTGTCTACTCCTACCGGGGCTCTCTATCACAAGCGGGGAGCGGTATGCGGCGCAATTGCTCTTGAATATCTTCGGCGGGGGGATGTCTTCTCGCTTGTTTCAGACTGTCCGTGAGCAACATGGGCTTTGTTATAGCGTGTATTCCTTCGGCGCCAGCTATCAAGACTTGGGTGCCCTGGGGATTTACACCGCCCTCAGCCATGAGACGGAGGATAAGGCTCTCGCCCTCATCCTAGATATCCTGCGGGATCTGCGGGACAATGGGGTTACCGCTTCCGAGCGTAACCGTGCCTGTCAGCAGGTGAAGAGTTCCATCCTCATGAGCCTGGAGTCCACCTCCTCCCGGATGAATAGCCTAGGGAGGTCGGAACTCTACCGGGGGCATATCCCCTCCCCTGAGGAGACCATTGCCCGGTATGATAGCGTGACCCTAGCCGACATTCACAGCCTGGCAGGGCGGCTTCTGGATCTCAGCCAGCTCTCCTTCTCCGCCGTTGGACAAGTGCGGGAGGTGGAGTGGTATCGGGGCTTGTTGGGTTAGAATACGCTTGCCCAATATTGTCACATATTGTATAATAAGCATGGAATCTCTATCCCACCATGTCAACGCACACAACAAAGCCCCCAGCCGATTGGCCGGGGGTTTTTCTTTTATAAGTTCGCGGTTTTCTGCTTCAACACAAGTATTTCTAAGCTATGTTGATCCACTTTGTTTTCAACCTTGCCCATACGTGCGCCTAATATTTCATCATGCCCTGCAAACTCCATCAGTTTTTCTAGCTTCAGTTCTATACTCGGGAAATACGTATTTTCCGCATTGAATGCAAACCGATCAAGAGCATCCACTTTACGCTCTACTTCCGTCATTGAGCACTCCAGTTTCTCCACTGAACATTCCAGTTTCGTCACTGAGCTTTCCAGTTTCTGCTGTCCGGCTTCCAGTTTCTCCACTGAACATTCCAGTTTCGTCACTGAGCACTCCAGTCTCTGCTGTCCGGCTTCCAGCTTCGTCACTGAGCACTCCAGTCTCTGCTGTCCGGCTTCCAGCTTCGTCACTGAGCTCTCCAATTTCTGCTGTCCGGCTTCCAGCTTTGTCACTGAGCATTCCAGCTTCTGCTGTCCTTGCTCTAACTTATCCAGCCGACCATCCATCTTCTCTAGTAGGCTTAAAATCTTTTCTTCATTATTCATAAGTACAATCCTCTCCTCATACAAGGGTGGACGTTTAGTATAGCACATCACCATGTGCTACGTCAATATGCATACCCTCAAGCACACACAACAAAGCCCCCAGCCGATTGGCCGGGGGCTTTTGCTTCTCTACTGAGGATCAGTAGACGTTGTTGTGTCAGCTAGGGTTTAGCCTAGTGTCAGTGTAGCTGTACCTGTAAGAGGAGTAGCTACTGCAAGACCTGATTGAGCCGCTGGAACACTACCTGTTACAGTTAGAGTTACAGGTGTTTGTACAGTGAAGGTATTGGTGAGTACAACTTGGATCAATGCTTGGTTGTTCACAACAGTGATAGTTGCAGGAAGATTAGCGCCAGCAACTACAGCTGGATCCCAAGTTAGATTCAATACTGTACCATCAGGAACATCAAATGTAACGATGTTCATGAATACAGTTTGTGGTACCACGCCAGCTGTGCCGCCTGCGCCGTTAGCAACGCTAACGATTGCTGGAGCCGCTGGTGTAAGAGTAACTGTACCTTCACCTACGGCGCCACCACCACCGACTCTTACCAAGAATTGGCCTGCGGTTGCAGGAGGAGTAGTAACTGTAAGGGTAACTGTAGCTACACCATCCACAATTGCACTCACGGCTGCTGCTACACCAGCAGGTGGATCATAGCTAGCTGTGAATGGAAGTGCAAACAACTCTACACCTAGAGGAGTGCCATCTGGAATCAATGTTACATCAACTTCGAGTTCGATAGTTGATGTGGTTGCAGGAGCTACAGGGAACCAATCTGCCCACGCAACAGTAGCACTTTCAACGTTGATTTCTGGACCTGGAGCTGGAGGGAATGGAATTTCTGCCAATGGACCTTGACCACCAGCTACAGTTACAACGAAGACGGTCGGTACACGCTCAAGAGTTGCACCGTCTAGGAGGTAAACAACATCAAGGAAGCCAGCGTGTGGAAGTTGACCTTCTGGTTGGTTCGGGAACATGCTTGTCGCACCTGAAGATGTGATGAAGCGTGTTTCCGGTGTCAATGTGCGAACTTGAGTTGTTAGGTTCGCCGCATCGAATAGAGGAGTAAAGATTGGAGCTTGTGATGGGTTGTTGAAGAAGATCGCCCAGCTTGTGAATCCAGCAGGAACTTCGTTGCCGCCGGCCAAACCTGCAGGTGAGATTTGAACTGCGTTGCTACCACGGTTGTTCCATGTGAGTAGGGTCATGTAGTTTACGCCGTTGAACTCAGCTGTCCATACAACACGACCTGTCATTGCTAGAAGCGCCGCTAGAAGTTGAGCTTCTGTGTATACTTCGCCTGGAGGTAGTACTGGTAGGAGTGGCAATGCCGCCGCGCGAGTGACGCGTGTGCCGTCTGCTCTTACGAATGTAGCTGTACCAACGTTGTTGGTGTAATCCCAGCCAGCTTCAACCAACATAGCTAGCTCTGCGTTGTCACCAAAGACTGGTACGAAACGCTCAACTGCGATAACATGACCTGTTACGCCGCTGATGTAAGCTGTCCATAGTTGGGTGTTGCGATCAGGAAGACCTGCCGCCAAGAAGCTTGCAAATGCATTGTCGTTTAGAGAATCAATACGTGTTGAGAATTGTCCTCTATCAACCATGTATCCAGGTACGTAGTTGAGGAATGTGGTTGAACCGGCAAAGCGGATTTGTGTTACTGCCGCATTACCAGAAGCCATTTCAACTACTGCGCCGGTGATGGTTTCAACTGGTGTTAGTACGAAGTGTACAACGCCGCTACGGATTTCACGTGATACGTTCGCCCATAGGCCGAAGATATTACCATTTGTAGCCGCATCTGGATCGCCAGTTAGGTTGCTTTGTGTCAGCATTGGCCATGTTAGACCACCTTGCAGGTGAACACGGTTAGCAGGAACAGTGAATGCAGGAACAGAAGTTTCGGCACCAAAAATAACATCGTTGCCAATTCTGTGTACGTTTTCTACTGTTCTTGTAGCGTAGATCACAGTGCGTAGTGTGCCACCGTAAAGAACCCAAGTTTGGTCTGAATGGTTAAGCAAGTTAAGCGCTACAGCACCTTGAACAGTAGAGATTGCGCCATCAATTGGATCAACAGCTACTCTTCTGTTTGGAGTTAATACGCCGTCTTCTACGACCATGATGCTTCTACCACGGTTGGTAGGCGCCATGTTGTTTGCATTTGTGATGCCGAGTTGACCAAGACGAGCAACGTCGCCTGTGCCAGCCGCTACATTGATGTCAGTTGAGATAACATCCATGAAGAAGACTTGGCCGTTGAATGCGTATACGTTTACAACACGACCAACTTCGTGGCCTGTTACTGGGAAGGTAAGGGTACCAAGACCAGCAGGTGTGCCATCTAGGTTGAAGAATGGAACTGGGTTTGCCGCTTGGCCAACGATAACTGGTGCTGAGTTAACACGTACCAGTTGACCTGGAGTCGCTGGTAGGCCGAAACGATCGCCGAATCTACCGCTTAGTGGAAGATATACTTCTTGTGCGTTGATGAATTGAACGCGGTTTGCAAACATGGTGTTGAATACCATTTGAGCGGCAACTTGACGTTGTGCGCCTTGCATGATGTTCGTTTCTGTGATGTCTGCATTGAAGATGCCACGTTGTAGCGCTTCGTTGCTTGCACGTTGCGCCCAGCCGGTGCCTTGGAACTCGCCCATGCGGCCATAGCCTAGTGCACGAAGAAGCATAGTTGCCGCTTCAACGATTGTGACAGGACGGTTTGGCTCGAATCTGCCGCCGCCAGTACCAACTACGATGCCTTGGCCATGTGCCCAAGCAATGTAGCCACGTGCCCAGTAAGCGCCGCTACCAGGATACACGTCGGTAAACTCTGTCGCTAGAAGAGGTGGTGCTGTTACCGGACCGATCATCATGTCATAAATGAGGTTAGTCATTTGTGCACGAGTAACGGTGGCTTCCGGACGGAATGTACCGTCACCAAAACCTTCTAGAATGCCGAGGTTGTAAAGTACACCCACAGCAAGTCTGAACTCTGATGCGATTTCAGCACGGTCGCTGACTGCATTCAGAGATCTTGCGCTAGCAGTGGTCATTAGACCAACGATCATTAGCAATGCCAATGCTAGAGCGAGAATTCTTCTTGAAACTCTCATTGTTCTTTCCTCCTAAAAAATGTTTGTTGTGTTATTGTACAGCACTCGTTTTTGAAGCGAGTGTTGATACCGAAAGATGCAATTTGCCAGAATAGCAAATCATAAGTACAGGGAGATTATACCCTCCGTGGAAGTCCTTGTCAACGGAAAACGGAGAATGTAACAAACCCGTAACAAAAGAGATGCGGGCTCAACCGCCCACACTTTGGGACATTATATATCAGATGCAATCAAGATGCAAGAATTTTCCAGAAAATTTTCGGATTTCCATTGTCTTTTGCAGGATGCGTACTATATATTATAATGTAGGAACGATACCCACATCCCCCCGCCCAAATTCCCCTCGTAGGGGCGAACTGCGTTCGCCCGCGTTGCACATTGTTGCATGACGCCCATCACACCGGAGGAGACCACCATGACCCTAACTCCCATCGCCCATATCGAAACAGATTTCAAGGAAAAGTTCGGCATCCCCCGCCAAAGCGGCCTCGTACCGGATCTGAGGGGCACCATCCGCTTCGAACCGGCCTTCCAACAAGGAGACATCTTGCGGGGACTGGAGGGCTTCAGCCATCTCTGGCTCATCTGGGGTTTCTCCCGCGCAGAGGGCTGGACACCCACAGTACGTCCTCCCCGGCTAGGCGGAAATACAAGACTCGGTGTCTTCGCCACCCGATCCCCCCACCGTCCAAATCCCTTGGGACTATCTGTTGTGGAAATCGCAGGGATAGATACAGGTATAATCCACGTCCAAGGCGTAGATCTGCTGGACGGAACACCGATTTATGATATCAAACCCTATGTCCCCTATGCAGACTCTATTCCAAACGCAAAAGGCGGTTTCGCCGACACCCCTCCCGCCGCTGTGTTAGAGGTACAGGTACCAGACCAGCTCCTCAGGAAGCTCCCAATCGACAAACAAGTCGCCTTGGTGCAAGTGCTGGCCCTAGATCCGCGACCAAGTTACCAAGATGACCCCAATCGAGTGTACGGCTTCAGCTTTGCAGGCTTTGAAGTGAGGTTTCAGGTAGCAGGTAATGTGCTCACAGTGCTAGATGTTGAGGTAACGCATCCGTAGGGGACGCCCAGTGTGCGTCCCCTACAAAAAACCCCGCTCACCTCATGTGAGCGGGGTTCCCTTTATTCCTTTTCAACCGTAACTGCAATCCCCAACTCTCGCAGATGGGCATCCTCCACCACATCCGGGCAAGCCGTCATAGCTTCTGAGGCGTCTTTGAGTTTCGGGAAAGCGATTACATCGCGAATCCCTTCTATCCCGGCAAGTAACATAACCAGGCGGTCAAAGCCCATGCCCATCCCACCATGGGGCGGCGGGCCATAGCGGAAGGCATCCAATAGGAAACCAAACTTCCGCGCACTCTCCTCCGGCGTGAGGCCGAGGATATCGAAAATCCGCTGTTGAAGCTTCGGATCTGTAATGCGGATTGAACCGGACAATAACTCTGTGCCGTTTAGCACCAAATCATAGGCTTTCGCCACTACGCGGCCTTGATCGGTCTCTAAGTACTCCAAACATTCATCCGCCGGGGCTGTAAATGCGTGGTGCATAGGCTCATACTCCCCGGTTTCTTCATTTTGGACGAAGTATGGGAAATCCACAATCCAAAACGGCTCCATTTGATCGCTTTCTGTGAGACCAAGTCGTTTTGCCACCTCGACGCGGAGCAAACCAAGTTGACTCAGCACCGCACTGTTTAAGCCGTCTGCAATCAGGAGAATTACATCCCCGGTTTCAGCGCCGGAGACTTCTAAAATCTGCGCCATCTCAGCCTCTGACATAAACTTAGAGAAAGAAGAGGTCATACCATCCGCTGTAAGTCTCGCCCAAGCGATGCCTTTCCCTTCGATGCCGCGGATAAATTCGACTAATTTGTCGATCTCCTTTCGGCTGAGTTTGTCCACTGCACCCTTTGCCACAATTCCCCGGACACTGCCCCCGGCTTCAATGGCACCGGTGAAGACACCGAACTCAGAGCCTCGCACTGTATCTGTCAGATCAAAAATCTCCATCCCATAGCGGAGGTCAGGTTTGTCTGTGCCGTAGCGGTTCATAGACTCAGAGAAGGTAAGACGCTTAAATGGAACTGTAAGCTCTTTGCCTAAGATGTCACGGAACAGACGTGCCATATATCCCTCAACCATGGCTAGGACATCTTCCATGTCTACAAAGCTCATCTCCATATCAACCTGTGTAAACTCCGGCTGACGGTCTGCCCGGAGGTCTTCGTCACGGAAACAGCGGGCAATTTGGAAATAGCGATCAAAACCCGCTACCATAGAAAGTTGTTTATATAATTGCGGTGACTGAGGCAGGGCGTAAAAGTTCCCCGGTTTCAGACGCGAGGGTACCAAATAGTCCCGCGCACCCTCCGGTGTGCTCCGGATCAGCACAGGTGTTTCGATCTCGATAAACCCTTGTTCATCAAAGTAGTCCCGTGTCACTTTTGCTACACGGTGGCGGAGCAGGATATTCCGCTGTAGATCCGGACGGCGGAGGTCTAAATAGCGATGTTTCAGACGCAAGGCGTCCCCGGCGCGGCTATCTTCTACAATCTCAAAAGGCGGTGTTTCGGAGACAGCTAGAACCTCAAGCTCTGTGACAAAGAGCTCTACCTCTCCCGTTGGGATTTCGAGGTTTTTCGAAGACCGCTCACGCAGGACACCTTTTGCCGCTAAGACATATTCAGAACGGACAGAGGAAGCCGCCTCAAAGATAGCGCGGTCTGTCTCCTCGTCGAAAGCAAGCTGTACAATTCCAGTTCTGTCTCTGAGGTCAATGAAAATCAGCCCGCCCAAATCTCTCTGCCGCTGTGTCCAGCCGCAGACTGTGAGTTCTTTCCCGATATCTGCCATCCGCGGCTCGCCGCAATAGATACTTCTCTTTAGTTTCATCCTGTCTCCTAGGCCTCCTGCTTGATCGGGCACTCTTTGTGCCGTGGCGCCACACCGGCGGCGATTTTCTCAGCCGCCTCTCTCGGCGGAAGAGTCTCTTGCTCGCCTGTGACCATATCCCTTATGGTCACTTTGTTTTGTGTAATCTCATCTTCGCCCATGAGTACAACATAGGGAATCCCAAGCTTATCCGCATAGGACATCTTCGCCTTAAACTTCTTGTCTTCCCCATACACCTGGGTACGCACTCCAATACTACGGAGAGCTGTCGCAAAGGCAATGGATGGCGCGAAATCCTCTGTCATAGGGATCACCAGCGCATCTGCCGGGGCTGTGAGTAGGGCATCGTTTAGATAACCCTGTTCGTCTAGGACGTAGAACAAACGGGTTAGTCCAATGGAGATGCCAACGCCCGGTAATTGCTTGTCTGTGTAATACTCTGCCAGATTATCATACCGCCCGCCGGAGCAGATGGATCCGATTTCCGGATGCTTGGGGATAATCGTCTCATACACCGTGCCTGTATAGTAGTCCAGTCCACGCGCAATGGTGAGATCTACCACAAAGTGGGTATCCGGCACACCTAGAGATTCCATGTAACGCGCTACGGTGAAGAGTTCTTCTATACCCTCATCCAGCAAGGCACTTTTCCCTTGATAGGCGGCAAGAGCTGTAATCGGGCTCTCACCCCGGGTATTACAGGTGAGGAGGTCGATCATCCGCTCTGCGTCTACTCTTGGAACTTCTAAGTCTTGCACCAAAATACGGACGGTTTCTTCCCGACCGATTTTTTCAATCTTATCAACCGCACCGAGGATCGCCATGGTTTTGTCGCCCACGCCGAAAACCTCAAAGAGACCGCCCAACACCTTGCGGTTATTGATCCGAATGACAAACTCTTTCAGTCCCATTGTACGGAAAACGTGATAGATAACACCTGGTATCTCCGCATCGTTGATGATCCCAAGGGTACCGTCTCCGATTACGTCGATATCCGCCTGATAAAACTCTCTAAACCGTCCACGCTGAGCACGCTCACCACGATAAACTTTGCGGATTTGGAAGCGTCTGAATGGGAAAGTTAGTTGTCCATAATTGAGTGCCACATATTTTGCCAAAGGTACCGTCAAGTCAAAACGCAGAGCAAGCTCTGAGTCGCCTTTGGTCATACGATAGACTTGTTTCTCCGTCTCGCCGCCGCCTTTGGTGAGGAGAACCTCTGCCGCCTCGATCACAGGTGTGTCAAGAGGGGTAAAGCCGTAGAGGGCGTAGCTCTCACGCAGTACCTCAAGCATCCGCTCAAATTTGATCTGCTGTTCCGGTAGAAGCTCCATGAAGCCTGATAGTGTTCTGGGTTTGATATTTGCCATTTCCAAGCAACTCCTTTTCATGTAGGGGCGGCCATTGGTCGTCCGCTCATCTCAGTTTCCAGGGATCCGGGCGAACACAGTTCGCCCCTGCATGTTTGCATCATAAAAAATGCAACACATTTCTATTTATTCTTCGGATTGACAATGTCCCGCCAATCTAAGTCACCCCGTTGGAGTCCCCGGATCAGCACCTCTGCCGTGGCTACATTGGACGCGAAGGGGACGTTGTACTGGTCACAAAGCCTTGCGATGTCGTCTACATCTTTCATGGGCTCCGGGCCATTTGGATCGCAGAAGAAGAGCACCATGTCAATCTCATTGTATGCAATCCGCGCCCCGATTTGCTGGTTTCCGCCTTGTGAACAGGAGAGGTAGAGGGTAATAGGAAGCCCCGTCGCTTCTGATACAAGGCGCCCGGTGGTATTGGTTGCGCAAATGGTATGTCCGGCTAAGATACCACAATACGCGATGCAGAACTGAACCATCAGTTCTTTTTTTCTATCATGTGCAAGTAGCGCAATATTCATTTCCGTTCGCCTCCTAAATTATTTATGTTTAAGTGGGACATATTCTCCCATGATTCGCTTACTAATCCGTAAAAACGCCTGTGCCGCCCAGCGGCGTGAGTATAAGATCAAAGGTCTCAAGCGGCAAGCCGCCGCAACTACATCCGGATCCTCCGGCACAATGCCTAAGAGGGGTACACCAATAAAGTCGATCATGTCATCCACATACATGGCACTGCGGGCTAAGACCCTTGTCCGTACCCGGTTTACGATCATGCGGATATCTTGTACACCCAAAGCGTCCAGTTCCATAACCACCCGCTGGGCATCCCGTTGGCTTGTCGCGTCTGAGGTAGATACAATAATAGACGCGTCTGTGGTTTGGGCTGTGAGATGAAATACCTTTTCCAGACCCGCAGGGCCGTCGATCAGGCAGAAGTCATACTGATCTCGCGCCTCTTCTACAACTTGTGCCAGAGCTTGTCCGCTGACACCGCCGTCATACATGCCGGGACCCGCCAAAAGGAAGAGGCCCGGGATATGGGGATGTTCTGCCACCGCTGACGCCAAGCTGTGCTGTCCGGTGGCAACATCTATCACATCAAGCGTCGTCAGATCTGACATGCCCAGGAGTAGGTCTAGGTTTGGTAGCCACAAATCCATATCGATACACAGCGTCCGATATCCCAAAGTGGCAAGGCAGGAGGCGATTGTGGAAACAGCGGTGCTCTTACCGGTTCCGCCTTTCCCTGAGGTAAAGGTGAAGCTAACCCCCATGTCCCACACTCCTCTCTGTCTCTATCTTTCCATTGTATCGAACTATCAGGCATTTTTCAAGAGGCCTTTGTTACCGTAACATTACATTTTCCAACGGACGCCGCTGATCCACCACGTCAATCCGGAAGAAATAGTCAAACATCTCAACTGCCACAGGGATAACCGCCGATCCGGAGCCGCCGTGTTCGATGACCACCGCAATGGCAATCTGGGGATTATCCGCAGGCGCGTAGGCCACGAATACACCATGTGATCTGGGGCCGGTTTGGTCTTCACCCAGCTCAACCGTACCTGTTTTAGACGCAACGGGAATGCGGAAGTTTGCCAGATGCCTGTCCGCCGTACCATGGGTTGAAGTGAGAAGCATCCCCTCTTGAATGGGGATGAAGTAATGACCGAACTCTTCTCTCAGGTCGATCATAACCTCCGGCTCGTTGACGTAGATAACCGCACTGTTATCATAATTACGCACCTCTCTGAGGAGAGTCGGACGGAAACGTAGTCCCCCGGTGGCGATCATAGCGGTATAGTTAGCCATTTGGAGGGGGGTGAACTGGGATATACCCTGTCCGATGGCAACCTGAATGATTTGTCCGTCAAACACAGTATCATACGGACTGCCCCACCGGCGATTGAACTCCAGCATGGCGTCCCAAGTGGATCGATGCCCCGGCACTTCGCCGAAGCCAATACCGGTAAGTTCACCGAGGCCGAACTGCTGGGCGGCAACATCCATCCGATCTAAGCTGGTCTGGCTCCATCCAAGCCAACGGGCAAGCTGGAAGAAGTAAACATTACAGGAATGGGCGATGGCATCCCGCATGGTGATATAACCGTGTATACCCATACAGCGGGGTCTGTAACCGATATCTGCAAACTCATGAAATGCACCATCACAGAAGACCGCTGTGTGCTCTGTGATCACACCCTGATAGAGCGCCGCAAAGGCTGTGACCATTTTAAAGGCGGATCCCGGCTCATAGATGCCCCCCGTCGCCCGGTTCATCATGGGACGATCCGGATCTTCAAGTAAATCTGGAAAGTCTGCCGAAAACGTCTCTAAAGAAAAACCGGGTACAGAAGCTGTCGCCAGTATCTGTCCGTTATTTACGTCAATCGCCACAACTGAGCCGGCGGTAACGTATTCGTCTTCCTCTCGGCCTTGATTAATATACCGTATGGTAGAACGGAGCGCCGCCTCTGCTGTAGCTTGGAGCCCGATATCCAGAGTCGTAACCACATTCCCGCCTGGTCTGGAAGGCACTGTGACATGTTCGCCGATCACAACCCCTGCCGAGGTGAGTGTTTGTACCATACGTCCGTTCGCACCGTGGAGGAATTCCTCAAAATCACGCTCCAAACCGTCGATGCCGATCCGGGCATCCGGCGGATAGTCTGGGAAACGGTCTACATCTTCCTCTGTCATAGGGCCAACCCGGCCTAGAATATGCGCCGCTACGGTTGTATTGTATCGTCTCAAAGAATTCGGCTGTACACGCACGCCGGGGAAATCTCTTTCCAGAATTGTGCTGATTAGTTCCACACTGGCGTCTTGTACGAAAAGGTATTCATCCATCCCGATGATATTGCGCAGGTCAAGCTCAAAGCGGATCCCTGCAAGTGTCCGTGTCTCTTCCGCTGTAAGCTCGGGGCTGATGCGATACTGCTGGCGCATGAAAGCCATAATCTGTACCGCTGTGACATTTTCAATGGAAAGCTCTTCATTCGCCGGGATTGCGGCCGGCGCCTCGTAATCATCCTCTTCCGTCTCAAACTCCGGCACGCTCATATCCCGGATCATGTTGCGGATCCCCCGCTCATGGTGGCGGATATAGCGATTCAAATGCCACGCCTGGGTAGCTGTCATCTCGGTAAAGGTAAAAGGAGATGCCGTAATGGGTAGGGTATCTGTGTGGACATGCCCCATCGACCGGGTGAGTTCCGCCAGTTCCAAAATCGTCTCGTTATTGTTACGGGGACTGTTCCCCAAGGTCACCCAGTCGATGACGATGTTATTCACCGCACGGTTTGACACAAGGTCAACCTCGTAGCGATCCATAATCCGTCCCCGAGTGGCTAACACTCTGCGGCCCACTTCCTGATGATTCTCCGCAAAAGAGAGATACACCTCTCCATTGATCACCTGCATATCATAGAGCGCAATCACATAGACCGCCAGTACCGCAAACATACCAATTAAGACAACGGCGATCCGAATTGGGCTGAATAATCGTTTCATATGGGAAGACTCCTCCTTCCGGGTCTGTAGGGGCGGCCTTTGCCCCTTCGTGTGTGATTCAAAATTATCGAGTGGCAACTCGTCCCAAATACCGGGTGAGATAATAGATCGGCAGGACGAAAAAAAGGGAATAGCTGGTCTGTAACACAGCAACACGGATCAGCGCCAAGGGACTTTCGCCCCGATAGACCAAGAGTCCAAACATCTGGAAAAAGGCGATGGCAAACAAGGCCGCGATGGAGCAGAGGAAAAAGGATGGAAATCCCCGGCTGAGCAGATAGCTGGATAAAAGTCCAACACCCATCCCAAGACATGTGAGTATCACCGTAAAGAGTACCGTGGTACCGAATAAGGCGCTGTCACTGAGTACCCCAGCGGCTAGGCCGAACAGTCCGCCCCAAGTCGGCCCCTCAAAGAGACCTATACCAATCACCGCAAGGGGTAAAATGAGCGGTGCGATCCCCAAAATCCGCAGACGGGAGAATACCACACCCTGTAGTACAAACAGTAAGGCTAACAGTACCGTGTGGATGAGCGCGCGTAGAATGATTCTCTTAGTCGCATCATTCATCCCCAGAACCCTCACGATCTGATCGTTGTACAACAAACACCTGGGTCAGCCGTGCAAGTTCCACCACAGGCTCAAGGATCGCGTAATAACTCGCCCCTGTGTCTTCCATTGCCACATGGACAACCCGCCCAACCGTAAGCCCAGGAGGAATCACACCGCCGAGACCGGATGTGGTAATTGTCGCGTTTAAAAGGGGCGTCTCCCCGCTTGGGACATAACTCAGGCGGAGTCTGCCCTGTTGCATGAGGGCAAAATTCCCCTCTGCAACTACAGGAACCGAGCCCCCCATTTGTCCCCCAATGCGGACAGCAGGATCTAAAATCGTCTGCACAGAGGCAAATCCCCGGCCTACTTCACGGACAAGACCAACAAACTCGCCCCGCTCTGTCATCACCGGGTCACCTACTTCGATGCCGAACTCCGACCCCCGGTCAATAGTGAAGGCAGATGTCCAGTTCGACGCGTCCCATGTGAGGACATAGGCGTCCACATGGATAATGTGATCTGCCATACTTGGGAGTTCTAATAGAGTCCGGAGGCGTTCGTTCTCCTCATCGGTCTCTGCGGCTTCCCGCACCAGTCGTTCATATTCCGCAAGGCGGTCTAGAGCCTCTTGATAACGTGCTTCCAAATTGTCATAGTCGTGCATGTGGGTATACATCCGCTCTAAGGTAGAAACCAGATTGCGGATTCCCACTTCAACAGGGCGCATAATGGTATTGATGCCATTTTGCACAAAACTCACCCGCCCCGGAGAGAATAGCAAAGCAATCACCGCGATGAGTATCATCACAAGTGCACAGATTCCAATTATGAGTCCACGTTTTTTCAAATACTGTTTCAAAATAAGCAAACTCCCATTTCTCGTGTCAGTTCAGAAAGCAAGCAGAGGGGCAGGCCGATGACATTATATACGTCACCCTCAATCCACCGTACGAAATGGGCGGCCTTACCCTGGATGCCATACGCCCCCGCCTTATCCAAAGGTTCCCCGGTGGACACATAGGCTTCGATCTCTTGATCTGTGAGATCTCTAAAGTACACATCTGTCACTTCTACGCCTGTGCAGACTTTGCCGTCTAAGATCAAGGCAACACCGCTGTATACCGTATGCTTTGCACCGGATAGTTGCCGAAGCATTCGCACTGCATCCGCTTCATCTTTTGGTTTCCCTAGAAGCTTACCCCCAAACCAGACTTCTGTATCAGCGGCTAAGACAAGTTCTCCCGGTTTTGCCGTCTTGGCGACTGCTTGTCCTTTTGCCAGTGCAATGGCTCGAACCGCCTCATCCGGAGGCAGATGATCCGCCTCTATTTCATCCGGCGCAGGACGGATTGTAAAATCTAATAGCCCCATCTGCTCCAAAAGCTCCCGCCGCCTTGGTGATGCGGATGCTAAGATCAGTCCTGTCATTTATTCTACACCTCTGTAATAAAGTCCCCGCGTGAATTCACCCGGCTCATATCCGCCGAGACCCAGATAGCGGTCTAAAACCGCACGGCATTCCCGAGCATTCTCTGTGGTAAAGGAAAGTCTCGCACCCCAGAGGCCAATGTTCATATAGTCTGCATCTCTGTCTGCCAAAAAGAGCTTTTTGCTGTTTAAGATCACATTTCGGCAGTTCGCTTCTTTCACCACAGGGAAAGAGATTCCCATCCGGTCAGACAGCTGGATCGGAGTCTCATTGTCATGCACCTTTGCGTGTTGTATGACACAGTTTTCCATAAGCATCAAAGGAAGCCGTCCATATGCGATGAGCTCTAAATCAATCTCCTTGCTCATATCTCTGATCTGCGCCATGTTGAGCTCAAAGGAAGCTGTGGCAGATGCCAGCCCCATCTCTTTCAAAGTCTTCTGCGTCTGGGCATTGAACACATTGAATCCGAAGTCACCTCGCACCGTTTCCATGCCGATCTTCTTGGCAAAGGCAATGTCTCCCATGTTGGAGACCAAACACGCAGATATGCCAAGTCCCTGTACTTCAAAGAGTTGCTTTTTCACCCCATCCCGCTCATTGTCTAAGATCGCTCGGGGGAGGGTGGCGCAAAACTTGATATGTTCTTGCTCCAAATAGGAGCGGATCTGTTTGGTATTCTCTAATATCTCCTCAATGGGGAGATAGATCAGGGATGGCTTCCGGTCTACAAATTCATCCGAAAGCTGATCTGCTCTGAGCAGGGCCACATTGAGTTGGGGCGGCAACTCTCTCTTCGGTGCAGGCTCCCCCGCTCTAAAAATCCCCTCTGAGTGCACAGGCGGTGTCCCCCGCAGAACGGAAAGCTCCTGTAGCAAATTGCGCCGCAGTTCGTTGATTTGAGAGAGAGGCAAACTCAGCCCCGATTGGAGCTTTGTTTGCACATCTGTACAAAGGTAGGGCGTCCCTCCTGTTTTGGAGAGTTGGGTCTCTATTTGCTCTGGGGTAATGTCCCGATGCAAAGCCGCTTCCGGCACGGGACCTTCTCCGCGGGCAATGTTCCCCTCCTGATCGGAAACCGCAATCTGTATCGGCTTCCCATGTTCCGCCATCACATAAAAACGTACCGGGACACGCTGTGCCTCTGTCTTGGTATAGACATTCCGCACCTCCGCAAAAAGGGGCGGCTCTCGCTTGTTACTCTCTGCGCGGACACCGAACATGTCCTTGCCTTTTTCTCCCCGCAAGTAAGCGTCTGTAAAACCCTCTCTGGAAAAAGCAGTGACAAGATGTTCCATCGCCTGCTTGTCCGGCTTTCGTCCGCTGTGGATTGCGTCTGCGTAGACCTTCGTCACAATCGCCGCGTATTCCGGGCGTTTCATTCTACCCTCAATCTTGAGGCAGGTCACACCGGCTTTTGTCAGGTCTGCGATGTGTTCTGCAAGACAGAGATCTTTCAGACTCAAATACGCTTCTGTTGTGCCATCCAAGGTATACTGTAAGCGGCAAGGCTGGGCACAGAGCCCCCGATTCCCGCTCCGTCCGCCGATAGCGGCGCTCATGTAACATTGTCCGGAATAACCCATACAAAGCGCGCCGTGGCAAAATACCTCAACCTCACAAGGGGCGTGTTTGGCGATATAGGCAATGTGGGCAACACTCAGTTCCCGCGCCAAAATCACACGGCTCGCCCCCGCCTCATGGGCGCGGCGGGCGCCGTCTAAGCTCCAAACACTCATCTGCGTACTGGCGTGGAGGGGCATCTCCGGCAAAGCCTGCCGCAGAGCGCGCATCACACCCAAATCCTGCACAATCAGCGCATCCGCACCAGCACGGCTCACGTTTTTCGCCATGCGCTCGATTAAAACAAGCTCCCGATCCGTGGCAAGAATGTTAAAGGTCACATAGACCTTCACACCACGGACATGGCAGTATTCGATGGTTTTAGCTATATTCTCTTCTGTAAAGTTTTTCGCGTTCCGGCGGGCGTTAAAGGCATCGAGTCCGAGATACACGGCGTCCGCACCGTTTTGTACCGCGGCTAAAATCGCCTCTGGAGAGCCTGCCGGCGCCAATAGTTCTAACATACTTGCCACCTACAATTCATCTTATCAGTATATCACATTCCGTCAACTATGAGAAGACTTCAGAGTCATTTCTCTGAAAAAAGGATTGAAAGATGAGGGGTTCATCTTTCAATCCTTATATGTACAAAATCTGGCTTATTACCTGGTGACGTGGATTTGTATCCCGCTAGATAAAGTGCTTATACTGTGTGATGGTGGGTGCACCTGTAGGGGCGACCGTCCCGGTCGCCCGCGCCCTTACTGCCCTGCAAACTGTAACCACGGGCGATCGGGACGATCGCCCCTACAAAGGACGCCCCACCTATTACAAATTTTCAACATTACCCATCACAAAAACAGGCAATGCTCAAAAGATTTATACCCCCCTCACAGTCAAAAGTCTATCCCAATCCCAATCATTTCCCTGATTATCTAAATTGTACATTGCGAAGTACCCCCCACCTTTGCTATAATGGTAGTCTGATTACACAAAAGAGGATCCCCATAATGGACGAAAGACGCTTCCATCTGCCCGATCAACAGAATTATTTCATCTCCAGTAGCGCCATGGAAAAACTCCTGCGCCGTGCAGACGGAAATGCCACCCTAGTCTATCTGTGTATCCTAGAGCAAAAGGGAGCCTTTCATCTCCATGGGGTAATGGAAACCTTGCGCCTATCTGAGCAAGAGGTCTATGATGCCATCAGTGTGCTGAAAACCTTGGGGCTTGTATCGGGCGGCATGGAAAAGTCCGCTACGAAAAAACGAGACATGCCGGAACGGGAAGAGCTCCCCCAGTACACAGCGGCGGAGATTGAGCGGGAGATAAACTCAGACAGTGCGTTTTCAGCCCTCGTGAAAGAAATGAGCGCCATCCTCGGCAAAATCCCCACGGCGGCGGATTTGACGATTCTCATGGGCATATACCGTGACCTAGGCCTCCCGCCGGAGGTTATTTATCAGCTGATTACACATCTCACAAAAGAACACCGGGCAAAATACGGCGCGGGCAAAAGCCCTACCCTAAGGGGGATCGAAAAGATCGCCTACATCTGGGCGCGGGATGAGATCAACACCCTAGAGCGGGCTATGGCACACATCGAACGGCGCGAACAGCAACAGAGCGCCATCGGACGAATGAAGAAAGTCATGGATATCAAACAAGATAAGCTTACAGAAACCCAGGAAAAGTACATGTACAATTGGCTTGACATGGGCTTTGATGTAGAGGTCATCGCCATGGCCTATGACAAAACCATCGTACAGGCAAACCGCATGAACTGGAACTACATGCACGCCATTTTGAAAGATTGGAATGAGAAGAAACTACACACCGGAGATGCCCTCCGTGATGCAGATGGGAATCGGCCTCCGAAGAAACATCCGAAAGAGAAGGCACCCCTTGCGCCGGATCGGGATGAAATCGCCAGACGGCGGAAACTGCTGGATCAAATGGGCAATCAATAAACATACATAGAAAGGAGGGCACAGACTATGTCATTCGACGGCAAAATTTTAAATGAAGCACGGGAACTGCACACCGAACAAAAACTAGCCCACGAGAAAGCCCTCCACACGAGACGTGAAGCTATGTATGCGAAAATCCCCCGCCTACGGGAAATTGACCACGCCCTCCGGAATACAGTTCGAGATATGATCCAAATCACCCTAGAGCAAAACGAAAACCCGGAGGCACGTCTGGAAGCTCTGGGTGAGGAAAACCAAGCTTTACAACTGGAATCTCGTGGTGTACTTTTGGATCACGGTTATCCGGCAGACTATCTGGATGATGCTCCACGCTGTGCAGTCTGCAAAGACTTAGGCACCACCGATACCGGACTATGCGATTGCTTGCGTGATATCTATCGCACCCTGCAAGCAAAAGAACTTTCCAGTTTATTAAACTTGGGTGCAGAAAACTTCGATGCCTTTTCCCTGGACTACTACGATGACCGTACCATAGATCCTCGCTTCGGCATGACTGCCCGGGAGAATATGGCAGAGATTTTGACTTTCTGCAAACGATACGCAGACACCTTTGGCACAAACTCCATGAATCTCTTTCTCATCGGTGATCCGGGTCTTGGGAAAACCTTCCTCTCTACCTGCATTGCCAAGGTGGTTTCCGAAAATGGTCATTCCGTCGTATATGACACAGCCCAGAGCCTCTTTGCCCGCTTTGAAGCGGAGAAATTCGGACGCAGTGAGGATCCGGAGGAAGCACAAGCGGAAATCAATCGCTATTTGAGCGCAGATCTGCTGATCCTAGACGACCTAGGCACAGAGATGACCACAAGTTTTGTTGTCAGCACTCTTTACACCCTGATTAACACACGCCTCCTTCGCAAAAAGCCCACCATCATCAGCGCCAACTATTCCCTAGAGGCTTTGGCGTCAAAATATAGCCCGCAAATCATGTCCCGGCTTGAGGGGGAATATGAAGTCCTCACCTTCTTCGGCAGAGACATTCGCAAATTAAAGAAAGAAGGGTAGCATATGAATATCTATCACGATCTAAGTGCAGACAGAGTAAAACCCCATGACTTCGTTGCTGTCATTGAAATCCCAAAGAACAGCAAGGTGAAGTATGAGCTGGACAAAGAGACCGGTCTCATCATCATGGATCGGGTTTTACACACCTCTACCCACTATCCGGCAAGCTATGGCTTCATCCCGAAAACCTATGCCGATGACGATGATCCCCTGGATGTCTTGGTCATCTGTACAGAGATTTTACAGCCCATGACCTTGGTGCGCTGTTACCCCATCGGTGTCATTAAGATGTTAGACAATGGTCGTGCCGATGAGAAAATCATCGCCGTCCCCTTCGGCGACCCCACCTATAACGGCTATCGGAGCATCCACACCTTGCCCAAGCATGTGACAGACGAGATGCACCACTTCTTCTCCGTCTACAAAGCTCTCGAACAAAAAGACACCGCCGTAGACGAAGTCATGGGCGAAGAGGCGGCGATGTCCATTATCGAGACTTGCATCGAAAACTATAAAAAGAAATTCACCAAAGAGCGTTCTTACACACCGGACATGCCATAAACCCAACACAAGAGAGGATTGATTTACGATGAAACACAAAAACCTAGCCGAAACATTCAAAGGCGGCGTCATTATGGACGTCATGACCCCAGATCAAGCCAAAGTCGCAGAACAAGCCGGCGCATGTGCCGTTATGGCTCTGGAGCGCATCCCTGCTGACATCCGCGTTGCAGGCGGCGTGTCTCGTATGAGTGACCCCAAGATGATTAAAGGAATTCAAGATGTTGTCAAAATTCCAGTCATGGCAAAGTGCCGCATTGGGCATTTTACAGAGGCACAGATCCTAGAAGCCATTCAGGTTGATTTCATCGACGAATCCGAAGTCCTCTCCCCGGCGGATGACACCTATCACATCAATAAGAGAGAATTCAAAACCCCCTTCGTCTGCGGTGCGCAAAATCTGGGTGAAGCCCTACGCCGAATCAACGAAGGCGCCGCTATGATCCGTACCAAGGGCGAAGCGGGTACAGGTGACGTGATTCAAGGCGTCCGCCACATGCGCGCCATGCAGGCGGAAATCCGCAGACTGGGTTCTATGAGTAAGGACGAACTCTACCACGCGGCGAAGGAACTTCAAGTCCCTTATGAGCTGGTACTCTATGTTCACGAAAACGGCGGACTCCCTGTACCGAACTTCGCGGCAGGCGGTGTCGCAACACCGGCAGATGCGGCCCTCATGATGCAACTCGGTGCGGAAGGCGTATTTGTAGGCTCCGGCATCTTCAAGTCCGGTGATCCAGAGAAACGTGCAAAGGCAATCGTCGCGGCAGTAAAAGACTATAAGAATCCGGCTACCCTAGCAAAAGTCTCCGAAGACATCGGCGAGGCCATGGTTGGGATCAATGAGAGTGAGATTGAGATTCTCATGGCAGAACGCGGGAAATAGACCGTAGGGGCGCACATTGTGCGCCCGCGGGTTTTGTAGGGCGCGGCGCGCCGAGGGCGTCGCGCCCTACGAGGTGCATTGGTGCCTGTCGTAGGGGCGGCGTTAGGCCGCCCGCTGTCTGATGGTTGCAATATCGGGGTGCCCACGAGCGGGCTGACCCCACCCCTACCCCAGTAATACCAACAGTTCCGGGACGGCACATCGCTGTCTCGGAATTTTTTTGCATTCCCTTGTTGACAAACAATATTATACGTTATATAATATTATCATTCTCACAAGAAAGGAGACTTGCTATGTCTTTTACACCAAGTGGCACACTGCTTGATGGATGTGTCCTCGCTGTCTTATCCCGCGGAGACGCATATGGTTATAAGCTAACCCAAAGTCTGCAAGAGGTAGCACCCATCTCTGAGTCTACCCTCTATCCCGTTTTGAGGCGGCTTCAGAAAGATCAGTATCTGGAAACCTATGACAGTCCCCACGCAGGGCGCAACCGCCGATATTATCGGATCACAGAGGACGGACAGCAAAAACTCTCCCACACCATAGAGGAATGGGAAAGCCACAAACAGATGATAGACGCACTATTATATCCAAGTACAGAAAGCACAACAGAGGGGGATTTGCAAGATGAATAGAAAAGACTTCCTAAAAGAACTCCGGCGAGAGTTAGAACGCCTCCCCTTTGAAGAGCGGGAGAGCGCCATCGCCTACTATGAGGAGTATTTAGACGAGGCGGGGCCTGAAAATGAAGCGGAAGCAATCCGCGGCTTTGGCTCTCCTGCCTCCATCGCGGCGGGACTTCGGGCGGAAGAGGCTGTAAGCACACCGGCCACAACCCCGAAAGAGGGCGCGAAAAAGACTTGGCTCGTGATCCTCGCCGTATTCTCCGCACCCATCGCCTTCCCGCTTTTGATTGCGGCGGCAGGTGTAGTCTTCGGTCTCTTTGTCACTGTCGCCAGCGTTGTCTTTGCCTTTGGTGTCACTTCCATCGCACTGGTAGGCGGCGGAGTTGCCACCATCATTGTAGGGATCAGCGTAGTTCTCTCTACCGGCGGCATTACCACCATGTTCTTCGTGGGCGGCGGACTCCTGATTATCGGAATCGGTATTTTGTTCTGGTTCCTCACCTATTTCATCGCAACGAAACTCTTTGGCGGCATGGCATTGCTCATGAGTAAATTCTTACATCGCAGAAAGCGGGGTTCTTAATATGAAACGATTTCGGAAAGGCTTTTTAGCCTTAGCACTTGCACTCATCCTAATCGGCGGCTCACTCGCAACAGTTGCTTGGTTCATGGGTGCCGAAACCTCTCTGGAAGGGGGCTGGGGTCGGGGCGGCTTTGGTGTCAGTAATGCACGGGAAATCAATCTGACCTTCAGTGATGCCTTCGATCACATTGACTTAAACCTCGGTGCGGCAAATGTAACCGTCCAAGAAGGCTCCGCATTTCGCGCCACTGGACGTCTCCCATATCGGGTCAATATTTTCACCTCTGACAACAGGCTAATTATCGAGGAAGCACATAGAGGCGGGTTCTCTTTGAACTTTGGTTTCAGACGGCAAAACTATCACATCACCATCACCGTACCTCAAGGTACCGTACTCGACACCCTTTCCCTTGACAGCGGCGCAGGACGGCTTGATGTGCAGAACATCGAAGCCCAGAGAGCCTATATCACAAGCGGTGCCGGGACTGTCAATTTGCGGAATGTGGACTTCGGACACACCGTCTTACACACAGGCGCCGGGAATGTAGACGCAGGCGGCAACTTCACCGGTACAATCGACGTCAGCACCGGTGCCGGGAACGTAAGCATCACCCTTCCAGGGGCACGGGAAGACTATGCCTACACCATCCAAACCGGCGCGGGCAGAACAACCATAGACGGCTCACGTATCACCGGCGGCGCCACACGATCCCACACAGACCCTGTGGCAACACTTCGCGTGTCCACAGGTGCCGGGAATGCAAGTGTGAATTTCCGGGGCTAGGGTTTCGTATAACAGACAAAGCACCTTTGCAAATGCAAAGGTGCTTTCTAGCGTTTTTTGGGATATGATTTCAACAATTTCCGTAGGGCGCGACGCCCTCGGCGCGCCGTGGTATCAATTTCGGTGAACCTGATGTTGCGTTACAAATTTGGGACACAGCGCGCCGAGGGCATCGCGCCCTACAGGGTGCATCTGTAGGGGCGGCCATTGGCCGTCCGCATGTTTCAATATTTATCGCACCGTCAATAATGCGGCAAAATCACCACCGCGGACGCGTAATGCGCGCCCCTACTTCCCAACACAAAAACGCTCAAAAATCCGCCCCACAATATCCTCACGTAAGGTCCTGCCCGTAAGTTCACCCAGAGCCGTCATAGCACCCTCTAGCTCTGTGAGCACAGCATCCGGCGTAATCCCCGCATCTGTGGCGGAGATTGCGGAAGTCAAGTGTGCATGGGCACGTTCCGCGGCCTCCACATGGCGTGGATTTGTAAGCGTGTATCCCGCTTCTACCGGTACTGTGGCAAAGAGCTCGGAAACAGCAGTTTCCAAATCAGACAGCCCCGCCCCGGTCTTCGCACTCAACTGCACCACTGCATCAAATTGCGTGCTGATTGCAGTCTCATCAATCTGCTGGGGCAAATCAGCCTTGCTGAGTACCGCAATGGCATGGGGCGCCTGTTTTGCGGTCTCTAACACCTGCAAATCCCCGGCCTCCAGCGGACGTGTGCCATCGAATACTGCCAGCACAAGCTCTGCCTCCTGAGCCGCCATCATACTACGCGCTACACCTTGCTGTTCGACTTCATCTGGGGTATCCCGCACACCCGCTGTATCTGTGAGCCGGAGCAGGATATCTCCCATCAGAACACGCTCTTCCAGGGTGTCTCGTGTGGTACCCGGGATATCAGTTACAATGGCGCGCTCATAGCCCAGCAGGGCGTTTAGCAGACTACTCTTTCCCACATTTGGGAGTCCTAAGATCGCCGTCTTCACACCCTGGGTCATAATCTGTCCCCGCCGACAGGTGGCAAGTAGCGCCTCTAAATCCAAGCCATACTGTGCCATAGCGGCACGGTATTCCGGGAGGTAGAAGGGCTCAATATCCTCATCCGGGTAATCCAGCTCTGCGTGGAAGTGAGCCAAGATATCCCGGAGACCATCATACACCGCGTCTGTCTTGCGGGACATGGCGCCCCCCAGTTGTCCGGCGGCATTCTTCGCCCCTTGGGCGGTTTCCGCGTGGATGAGGTCGATTACGGCCTCTGCCTGTACCAAATCAAGCTTACCGTTTAGGAATGCCCGCTTTGTAAACTCCCCAGCCCGCGCCTGCCGCGCCCCTGCTGTGTGAATCGCCATGAGCGCAGACTGCAGTAGCACTGGAGAACCATGACACTGTAACTCCGCCGTATCCTCACCCGTATAGCTATGGGGTGCACGGCTGATTGTGCAAAGACAGTGGTCAAGCACATTGCCTTCTGCATCGGTGAGTGTGCCATAGTAAAGCTTACGGGGTTCAAAGGCCGAAACCGGACGCTTCCCTTGCTCGGTGAATACACCTTCCATGACAGAAAGCGTTTCCGGCCCGCTGATGCGGATGATGCCAATCGCACTGATTTGATCCCCTGTTGCGATGGCGGCAATGGTATCTAACATGGCACTCAACTCCTAAATCACAAGCCCCCCATTGGGGCTAATCACTTGACCTGTCATAAACCGGGCCTGCTCTGAGACCAAAAAGGCCACCAGATGGCACACATCAGATGGCATACCGAGCATTCCAAGCGGTGTTTCTCCTCGGATGGCTTCTAACTCTTCAGCAGAAAATCCCCCAAGCATCTCCGTCTCGATCACACCGGGCGCCACACAGTTAACCCGGATACCCGATGGGGCGAGTTCCTTTGCCAAAGCTTTGGTAAACCCAATCACGGCGGCCTTTGAACTGGAATAGGCAACCTCACAAGAGGCACCCACCATCCCCCAGATAGAGGAGATATTGAGTATCACACCCTGTTTCGCCTGTAACATCCCCGGGAGCGCACATTGGGTACAGTGGAACATGGCATCTACATTGACTGCAAAAATCTCCCGCAGACGCGCTGGGCTAAGATCTGTGAAAAGCCCATATTCTGCGATACCTGCATTGTTCACCAAAAGCCCTACCTCACCCACGGCATCAAACATGGAGCGGATTTGCTCCACATCCCGGAGATCGGCGCAGATAGACACGCCGCCGATCTCTGCCGCCAGAGCGTGTGCTTCCGCTTTGGAGCTGTGGTAATGCACAATCACATCCCAAGCGTCTGCGGCAAGAGCACGGCAGATCGCGGCGCCAATCCCGCGGGCACCGCCTGTTACAAGTGCTTTCTTTTGCATAAGACCTCCCAAAACAAAAAAATGCCCTGCCGGGAGGCGACTGAAACGTCTCCTCCCCGGCAGGGCAACTATTGCTTATACCTTTTGCGCTTTGATCAAACTTGTGGTACCGCTGATTCCGGTTGGCATACCGGCAGTGATGACAACAAGGTCACCCTCTTTTACCATGCCAATCTCTTTCGCACGCTGTAGACCCACATCAAAGAGGATATCCGCACTCTCCTTAGTCTGTCCAACACAGGAGATCACACCCCAAGAGATCGCAAGCTGGCGCTTTGTTTTTTCCAAAGGCGTCACCGCAACAATGGGACACTCCGGACGGAAACGGGAGATCAAACGTGCTGTCTCACCTGTAGTGGTAACGGTAATCACCGCTTGGGCATTGAGTAGCTCCGCGGTGGTACACGCCGCATGGGTGATTGCGTCTGAAATATCAACCTCACCCACCTGTGGCTCTACATAGGGTACATAGGTATACTCATAAGCGCTCTCCGCACGTTCCACGATACGCGCCATGGTGGCAACCGCTTCAACTGGATATTTGCCGTTTGCTGTCTCGCCGGAAAGCATGACACAGCTTGTCCCGTCAAACACGGCATTGGCCACATCGTTGACTTCCGCACGGGTCGGACGCGGATTGCGTTGCATAGAGTCCAGCATTTGGGTTGCTGTAATAACAGGCTTACCCATCTGCACGCATCGTTCGATGAGCATTTTCTGTACCAATGGCACTTCTTCCGCCGGAATCTCAACACCGAGGTCACCCCGAGCGACCATGATGCCGTCAGAGACTGCAATGATCTCCTCCGCGTTGTCTACGCCTTCTTGGTTTTCGATTTTGGAGATAATGCGGACATCGCCGCCGCCGTTTTCTTTGAGCACTTGGCGAATTGTCTCTACATCACTGGCTTTACGCACAAAACTTGCGGCGACAAAGTCAAAATCATGCTGAGCCGCGAAGATAATGTCAAGCTTGTCCTGCTCTGTCATGGCAGGCAGATCAACACTGATGCCCGGCAAATTCACACTCTTCTTGGTTCCAAGGGTGCCACCGTTTAAGATCTCACAGCGGAGCTCTGTCCCAGAGATTTCTTCTACCAAAAGCTCAATGAGCCCATCATCAATCAGAATGCGGTCGCCCACAGAAAGCTCTTTGTGAAGGTTCGGGTAAGTAACGCTTACACCGGTGACATCACCCACACGCTCACTGGTGTCAAGGATGAAACGCTCGCCTCGCTCCAGATCCACTTTGCCCGCTTCAATCACCTTGGTGCGGATCTCCGGCCCTTTGGTGTCAAGCATAAGCGCCACTTGCAGGTCAAGCTCCTCACGAAGTTCTTTCACTAGTGTCGCACGGCCTAGATGCTCCCCATGGTCTCCATGAGAGAAATTGAGGCGCGCGCAATTCATTCCTTTTAACATCAATTCTCGCATGATCTCACGATTGGATACGGCAGGCCCCAAAGTACATACAATTTTGGTCTTTCTCAGTTGCTTCATAAAAGTTCCCCCTCTATTCGATTACGCCCCAGAACGGCGAGATTCTACATATTCGTCATAACTCATCCGGCGGTCAATGATCGTACCCTCCGGTGTGAGTTCAATGATGCGGTTTGCCACAGTTTGAATGAGCTGATGGTCATGGGTTGTAAAGATCACGTTGCCCTCAAATGCTTCCAGTCCATTATTCAAAGCCGCGATGCTTTCCATATCCAAGTGGTTAGTCGGCTGGTCAAAGAGCAACACATTAGCGCCTGAAAGCATCATCTTACTCAGCATACAGCGTACTTTCTCGCCCCCGGACAGGACGGTTGATTGTTTATATACGTCATCTCCGCTAAAGAGCATCCGTCCCAAGAATTGGCGGACAAAGCTTTCCCGCTTGTCTTCAGAGAATTGCCGCATCCAGTTGATCAGATCTATCTCCTCTTCAAAATGCGCCGAGTGATCCCGCGGGAAATAGGTACGAGATGTGGTGACACCCCATTTCACTTCGCCTGAGTCCGGCTCCAGCTCATCCGCTAAGATACGGAACAGGGTAGAAATCGCCAGTTCATTTTCACCAATAAAGGCAACTTTATCCCCTTTACCCAGCAGAAAACTCACATTGTCCAGAAGTTTCACACCGTCTATGCTTTTAGATACCTCAGAAACGGTGAGAATATCCTTCCCAACTTCTCTCTCCCCTTTGAACCCAACCCAAGGATAGCGGCGGGAGGATGCAGGGAGTTCTTCGATTGTCAACTTTTCAATCAACTTCTTCCGGCTGGTGGCCTGGCGGCTCTTTGACTTGTTCGCCGAGAAGCGCTGGATAAAGTTTTGTAGGTCTTTGATCTTATCTTCATTCTTCCGGTTCTGATCCCTCATCAGCTTTTGAATCAGCTGGCTGGATTCATACCAGAAGTCGTAGTTCCCAACGTAAAGCTTAATTTTCCCAAAGTCAATGTCCACAATGTGGGTACAGACAGTATTGAGGAAGTAACGGTCATGGGAGACCACAAGGACAGTACCTTCAAAATTGAGTAAGAAGTCTTCTAACCAAACAACTGAGTCAATATCAAGGTTATTGGTAGGCTCGTCCAAGATGATGATGTCCGGGTTTCCAAAGAGTGCCTGTGCCAGGAGTACCTTCACCTTTTGACGTGCTGTAAGCTCCGTCATCTGCTTTTCATGTAGCTCAATGGGAATCCCAAGGCCAACCAGCATTTGGGCGATCTCACTCTCTGACTCCCAGCCGCCTAGTTCGGCGAATTTCTCTTCAAGTTCCGCCGCGCGGATGCCGTCTTCATCGGAGAAATCTTCTTTCAGATAGAGGGCATCCTTTTCCTGTCCGCACTGATACAGAGGGGTGTTCCCCATCAAGACTGTTTCCATGACGGAATAGTCATTGAACATCTCCTGATCCTGCCTGAGGACACTCATCCGTACATCCGGCTGGATGCTCACATGTCCGCTGGTGGATTCCGTCTCGCCGGAAATCAGTTTTAAGAATGTAGACTTCCCGGCGCCGTTTGCGCCGATGATGCCATAACAATTGCCCGCCACAAACTGTAGATCAACCCGATCAAACAGTTTCTGGGAGCCAAAATGTAGTCCTAAGTTATTTACCGTAATCATGCCTTGCCTCTTTCCATTGTCGTGATATTAGAACATGCCGGGGCGCTTCCACTCTGTCTCGCTTGCTTTTCCCTGGCCTGTGATTCTGTCATAGTAATACACCATCGTTGCGGTATGGTAAGGGATAAACCAAAGCCTTGCCGCAAGGCTAATATAAGGAATTTCCGTGAGTAAAATCCAACCGATAAAACTCAGGGACAGAACAAGATACTCCCATTTGCGCCCCCACATGATCCGCCATGACTCTTTGAAAAACCAAAAGATGCCTTTGTCCGGATGGTCAAGGAGCAAGAGATGCACCTGAGAGAATCCGCAGAGCAGTATGATACCGGGTACGATGAGAAATACCAGCCCAATGCCTATCAGCAAAGCCTGCAAAATCCGCAGGAAAATGGCGCGGAAGAAATAGTTAAAGCCCTCAAAAATCGACTGATATCCAAGACTCTCGCCCCGTACCGTACCTCTCACATAATAGAGGTATCCAAGCTCCATCACCCAGAGGAAAATCCAAGGGATGATGAGAAAGAGCTTTCCGGATAGCGTAAGCTCAAAAATAGGAAGGCGAAGCGCTGGCAGAATGCCAAACCGTGCAAACGCGTCTATATCCGCTGTGGCCTGCCCTACTGTCTCTGACCAGAATCGCCCGAAATCTGATAGGTTTGTCACCAGTTGCATAAGCGCAATCCAGACAAGCAGGTAGAGCAGAGTCACCATGACAAAGTGCGGTTTGCGATCTGTGAATATGACTCTTTTCGCTTGGTGTTTCAGCTCACGTCTGACCAATCGCCCTGCACCTACTTTCCCTTTTCACGCTATTAAAGATTATATCATATTAGTGTAGCCCTTGTAAATCTCCATCCGATGAAGCTTTACAGATCGGACACATTTAGACATTGAAGCGGAACAGTACCACATCTCCGTCTTGCATGACGTATTCTTTCCCCTCAGAGCGGACAAGCCCTTTCCCCCGGGCGGCAGTCATATCGCCCTCTCGTTCCAGATCGGTAAACGCAACCACTTCCGCACGGATAAAGCCCCGTTCGAAATCAGTATGAATCTTCCCTGCCGCCTGAGGTGCGCGGGTACCTGCCGGTATCGTCCAAGCGCGGACTTCCTCAGGGCCTGCGGTTAGATAGGAGATGAGGCCAAGGAGTGTGTAGGAACACTGGATCATCCGGTCAAGCCCGGACTGTTCCAGGCCAAGCTCTGATAGAAACAGCTCCCGCTCCTCCTGGGGTAATTGAGAGATTTCCTGCTCCACTTTAGCTGAAATCGGAAGCACTTGAGCCCCCTCTTTTGCCGCGTGAGCTACCACTTGTTCGTAGTATGGATTCCCATTTGCCACATCGCTCTCGTCCATGTTTGCGGCGTAGATCAAGGGTTTCGCACTGAGCAGATCCGCTTGCGCTACAATGGCCTGATCACTTTCAATGGGTGTCTCAAAACTCTGGGCGGATTGTCCGTTGCCTAGGTGTTCGTAGAGCTCCGTAAATATCTCAATCTCCCGAGCGGCCTGTTTGTCGCCGCCTTTGGCGTTTTTCTTCGCTTTCTCAATCCGGCGACCCACCTGCTCTAGGTCACTCATGATAAGCTCAAGCTCAATGATCCCAATATCTCTAATCGGGTCAGGCGCACCCTCAACATGGATGATATTCTCATCATCAAAACAGCGCACCACATGGACAATCGCATGGGTCTGCCGGATGTGGGTCAAAAACTGATTGCCGAGTCCCTCTCCTTTGGAAGCGCCTTTCACAAGTCCCGCGATGTCTACAAACTCAATCACCGCCGGGGTAATCTTCTTTGGACTATACAGTCCCGCCAAAAAATCCAGACGCTTATCCGGCACAGATACCGTACCTACATTGGGATCAATGGTACAGAAGGGGTAGTTCGCAGACTCTGCGTTAGAAGCTTCTGTGATGGCGTTAAATAAGGTGCTCTTCCCTACATTTGGAAGTCCGACTATGCCTAATTTCATTTGATATACTCTCCCTCTAAAAAGCCAGGGGGCTCATTTTACTGACCCCTGGCTCTTCTCTTTTATTCTTTGTCCTCTTCCTCATCCGGAAGCTCTGACTGCTCTTCTGCCTCTTTCTCTTTGCCATAGAGCAAATGCTCAAAAGTACCCACCTCGCGCCGTGCTTCAGCTAAGATGTGGTCAATGTCTTTTGACTCCTGCTCCGCTTCTGCGGCCTGCACTTCTGGCGCCTCATGATCTGCAAACATACTCGCACAGCTGACATTTCCAACCGGGAGCTCTCCGTGTTCGCAGAGATAGGCAAAGACGTTGCCGTCCATCACCTCATGTTCAAGCAGATACTCCGCAGTCAAGAGCACGATATCTTCATGCTCTCTGAGGATACGCTCACACAATGCCATGGCTTCATCGAAGATGCGTTTGATCTCATCGTCAATTTCCGCCGCCACTTTTTCAGAATAAGCCTTTGTTTGAGCAAAGTCCCGTCCGATGAAGACGGATGATCCGCTGGAATCAAAGGAAATCGGCCCCAGCTTTTCACTCATCCCGTATTGGGTTACCATTGCCCGAGCGATGGCAGTTGCCTGCTGGATATCACTCACAGCGCCGGTGGAGATATCGTCCATATGGAGCTTCTCCGCCACACGACCACCCATGGCAGTTACGATGCGCTCAAACATATCACTCCGAGAGCGGTAGCTTTTATCCTCTTGGGGACGGTAAACCGTCATTCCGCCAGCCCCGCCACGGGGGATAATGGTAATTTGGTGGACAGGATCCACATTCTTCAAATAACGTGCCGACACCGCGTGTCCCGCTTCGTGAAAGGCAGTGAGTTTCCGCTCTTTCTCTGTCACAACACGGCTCTTCTTCTCCGGCCCCGCCATGACTTTCAAGACCGCTTCTTCCATCTCGCTCATGGTAATAAAGCGCATCCGCCGACGTGCCGCTAAGAGCGCCGCCTCGTTTAAGAGGTTCGATAAGTCCGCCCCTGTAAATCCTGGCGTACCCCGCGCAATGGATCCCAGGTTCACGTCATCTCCAAGGGGTTTGCCTCTTGCATGGACTTTTAGAATCGCCTCACGGCCTTTTACATCAGGGAGTCCCACATATACCTGCCGGTCAAATCGACCCGGACGCAGGAGGGCATTGTCCAGGATATCCTTCCGGTTCGTCGCCGCCATGACGATGACACCCTCGTTGGTGCCAAAACCGTCCATCTCGACAAGAAGCTGATTGAGGGTCTGCTCTCTCTCGTCATGTCCGCCGCCCATACCGGCGCCGCGCTGACGACCTACCGCGTCAATCTCGTCAATAAAGATGATACAAGGTGCCGCTTTCTTCGCTTGGTCAAACAAGTCTCTCACACGAGAGGCACCTACACCGACATAAAGCTCCACAAAATCAGAACCCGAAATGCTAAGGAACTGTACCCCAGCCTCTCCGGCTACAGCCTTGGCGATCAAGGTTTTACCCGTTCCCGGAGGTCCCACAAGGAGGACACCCGTTGGAATCCGCGCGCCAAGGTCTGTGTATCGGCCTGGATCTTTCAGGTATTCTACAATCTCTTGTAACTCCGCCTTTTCCTCATCAGCTCCTGCAACGTCAGAGAAGAGTACTTTCTTTTTCTCATCTGTCCCAAGGCGCGGCTTGATCTTCCCATAGCGCATCCCGCCCCGTTCACCGCCGCCACCGGATGCGCGGTTCATCATAGCATACCAGATAACAAAGAAGAAGCCGATAATCAAGACATAGGGAAGCAGGGTGAGCCACCATGGCGCTTGCCAACCCCGGCTATAGTCATATTCTAAAATAATCCCCCCACGGAACTGTTCCACGACAATATCGTTGAAGTCCGCGTAAAAGAGACTAAAACTCTCCAGCTCAAAGTTCACCTCTCTGAAGGGAGGACCCTCCGGCGCGTCAGGCGGCTGGACGTGCAAAATCAGATCTGTACCCACGACACGTACTTCCCGCACCTCTTCCCGCTCGAAATAGGCACGGATGTCAGAATACATCAAGCTCTCTCCCTGTTGGGTCATGCGCAAGGCATAGAAGGTACCCAAAAGGATAAGCATAACCAGAGCATAAAGCCCCAGATTACTGGCTCTACTTGGTTTCTTGTTCAATCGTCACACTCCTTTCACAATAGACTTCTGTCTATTGGTAAACTTCCGGTCTCAGAATGCCAATGTAAGGCAAATTCCGATATTTTTCAGCAAAATCAAGCCCATAGCCTACCACAAAGGCGTCGGGAATTTGGAAGCCCGTATAGTCTGGGAACACTTCCGCTTTTCTCCGTTCCGGCTTGTCGAGCAAAGTACAAATCGCAATAGACGCAGGCTTTCTCCCTTGCAGATATCCTTTCAGATAACTCAAAGTGAGTCCGCTGTCTAAAATATCTTCCACAATGATAACGTCCCGCCCCTCAATATCAACCTCTAAATCCCGGGTGATCTTTACAGCGCCTGTTGAGGTGGTTTGATCCCCATAGGAAGACACACCCAAAAACTCAAGCTGACAAGGCATATCAATCGCCCGTACAAGGTCTGCCATAAACATGAAAGATCCTTTGAGTACGGCAATCAGAATGGGGTTCTTACCCGCGAAATCTTTTGTGATCTCTTGTCCGAGTTCTCTAATTCTCTCTGCGAGTGCCACCTCATCAAACAATAATTTTTCTAAATCTTTATGCATTCGTTTTCAGCTCCTCTACAAGTATACCAAGCACTTCATCGCCCGGATTCGGTGCAGTACGCACACAAGTTCCAATCCCGAAGACCGCGATCACCCCTTGTTCATCAGATAGAACCGGCAAGGTGTCCCGCATACGCGCCGGGATCTTACGCTCGATCATGAGCTTTTTGATGGTTTTCGTGCCGCCAGAGGCGTTTGGGCGCATAAAATCACCCACCTGTCGTGGCCTAATCGTTATCTTACCACAAATTGAAGCGCTTTGAAAGAGAAAAGTGGGAACTTTTACCTCTTTCTTACTCAATTTTGGCAGAACTTCAATCCGTACCCCAGCTTCCGGGATCAAAATCGTCCCCTCAGAGGGTAAAATCCGTGGTGCAAAAGGGATGGAGGCTTCCGTTTGAGAACCAAAAACAAGGCGATCATACTCCCGCCGGACAACGAAACCCCGCAGGTCTATTTGGGCGGATGGATTCGTGTTTTGCGCAAGTTCCAAGACCTGCCGCACATGTACCTCCTCCGCCTCGCCGCCCGCCCCTTGGATCGCAAGGGAAATAACCCGGGTAGCAATCGCAGGGTCTAGCGCCAAAAGCGCCTCAGCAGATAAGGTGTGATCCTCTGCCTGTAGCTGTTCGAATGTTTCCATCGCAAGCTTGTCTAAAAATAAAGCGTCCCGCCGTAAAATCTCACTCTGCCGAGAGATGGTCTGCAATAGATTGGGATTCTGCTCCTGTAAAACCGGCATCACCAGGTGCCGGATCGCGTTTCGCCTATAAATGGTCTCTTGATTTGTCCCGTCTTCCACAAAATCCTGTCCCAACTGGGCGAGATAATGGAGAATCTCCTGCCGGGAGATGGTAAGCAAAGGCCGTACAATCTGCCCCCGCTTTGGCGGAATACCCGCAAGTCCCCGAAGTCCCGCCCCCCGGATCAGGTGTAGGAGTACCGTCTCCGTGTTGTCATCCCCATGGTGCCCTGTGGCAATTTTTTGCGCACCGACCGCTTTCGTTGTCTGTGCCAAAAAACCATAGCGCATCTCACGGGCTGTCTCTTCAATGGAACGCCCCGTGCGCTTGGCCTCTCCTGCTACATCGCCGGATCCGACTGTGAGGGGGATGTCTAACTGTGCACACAAGCCTCGCACAAACTGCTCATCCCGCATGGATTCTGCCCCGCGGAGCTGGTGATTATAATGGGCGGCAAAAATGCGCAGATTGCATTTCTCTCTAAGCGCAAGCAAAACACGAAGCAAGCAGACAGAATCCGCGCCGCCAGAGAGCGCAATTAGAATAGCGTCGCCATCCTCTATGAGCTTCTGCCTGCGGATCCAGTCACGTGTTCGTGTCTCAATAGCCCTCATCATATCGTTTGTCTAGAGATGCATAGGTCGTAAATTGCGGTTGCCACAAAAGGGGTACGGTCTTCGTATCGCCGTGGCGGTTTTTCAAGATGATACACTCCGCCGCGTTGGGATTCTCCGCACCCTTATCGTAATATCCCTCTCGGAATAAGCCCATGACAATATCCGCATCCTGCTCAATAGAGCCGGATTCCCGCAAGTCAGCAAGGCGGGGACGTTTATCCTCCCGCTTCTCCACTTCACGGGAAAGCTGGGAGAGACAAATAACCGGCACATTGTGCTCTTTCGCCATAATCTTGAGAAAACGTGAAATCTCAGACACAACCTGTACACGGTTCTGATTATACCCGCCCTGTCCGCTGGCACTATTCATGAGCTGTAAGTAGTCAATGACAATCAGCCCCAGATCCGAAATCTGCCGGCATTGGGCATTCATTTCAGACACGGAGATAGAGGGGTTATCATTCAAAAAAATCTTCGAGCGGCTAATATCCGCCGCCGCACGAACCAGTTGACTCCACTCTTCCTTGGTAATCCCCCGGCCTGTCTTGAGCTTTTCACTGTCCACATGGCTCACACTGGACAAAAGACGCATGGCAAGCTGTTCCCGACCCATCTCAAGAGAGAAAATCGCAACGGCTTTGCCGGAACTCTTCGCCGCAGACAGGGTAATATTCAGCGCAATACTCGTCTTACCCATACCGGGTCGGGATGCGATGAAAATAAGGTCAGAATCATTGAGCCCCTTAATCGCCTGGTCTAGATCAGGAAGCCCCGTGGTAATCCCCGGGATATCTGACCCCCGCTTCTCAGCTTCCAGCACCTTATCATATACCCGCTTGAGGACAGGCCCAATGGGCTCCAGTCCGCTTGTGGTACGGCCTCGGCGCAGGTCATAGATGCGTTTTTCCGCCACTTCAAGCACTTCGTCCGCAGTCCCGCCGCCGGAGTGGACGAGATCTGAAATCTCACCCGAGGTCTCTGCCACAGCACGGAGAAGAGAACGGTCTGCCACAACGGAGGCGTATTCCATCACATTAGTTGCCGTGGGTGTGATGTTCATCAGCTCAATCAGATAACGGGATGTGCTCTCTGTTGCCTCTCCGTTTTGGCGCATTTTCTCCAGCACCGTCACCGGGTCAATGGCTTCGGAGTAGTTAAACATGGCGAGGATGGTCTCATAGATATTCCGGTTGGTTTCCAGATAGAAATCCGTCGCCTTGAGCTTCGAAATAACCTCCGGCACACAGCGGGAGTCGATAAGCATCGCACCCAAAACCGCCTGCTCTGCCTCTAGGCTATGAGGCATCACCCGATGTAAAAGCTCGTCCATGTTCCATCCCCCTTTCTGTTCTAAAATATGTAACTATTATATCCTTTGTAGGGCGCGACGCCCTCGGCGCGCCGTGTCCCAATTTGATATAAATCTGATGTTGCGTTGCAAACTTGCAACAACGGCGCGCCGAGGGCGTCGCGCCCTACGGATGCACCTGTACAGCCCTTACTGCCCAGCAAACTGTTACCGGCGGGCGACTACAAGTCGCCCCTACAAAGGCACCGATATCCCTGCTACGCCTCAATCACTTCCACATTGATCATACCCGAAAGCTCATTCCCCAATTTCACCTTTACCTCGTGGGTACCCAGCGTCTTAATCGGGTCTGACAGCACAATTTTATTCTTTTCAATTGTAATATCATACTGCTTTCTAAGCGCCTCTACAATCTCTGACCCAGTTACAGCACCAAACAGACGTCCGCCGCTACCGGCTTTCGCTGTGACTTTGACTGTTAGAGTCTCTAGTTTCCCCTGTATGCTCTTTGCGTCTGCAATGTCTTTTTCAAGCTTTCTTTTCTTCTTCTGTTCTTGCTCTTTCAGCGTTTTCAAATTCCCCGCAGTCGCCTCTACAGCAAGTTTCCGGGGGAGGAGGAAGTTTCTGGCATGTCCGTCTGACACATTTACTAGTTCCCCTTTTTTGCCCTGCCCTTTTACGTCTTCAAGTAAGATTACTTTCATACTATACATCCTCTTTCTGTTTATTTGCCAATTCAGCATTTCCTGCTTCATCTTCACAGTACACATCCAGCGCCGCTTTGAGTAGTTCTACCACTTCCCCATGGGAACGCTCTTTCACTTGCGCCCCTGCGGTGTTTCGGTTCCCGCCGCCGCCTAGCTTTTCTAGGATAAACTGCACGTTCACATCCCCAATACTCCGAGCTGAGATCACAACGCCATCCGGAACCGGATAGAGCACAAAAGATGCTCTCACACCTGCAATATTCAAAAGCTCATCCGCCGCAATGGCGCCGATTACACGATCAATGGTCTTGTCCGGTGCGGCGATCACAATCCCGTTACGATAGAGCTCTGCCTGTCGGACTACATCATAGCGGGCAACGGTGCCGTCAAAGTCACTTTGCATCATCCGCTTCACATCTGTCGTATTTGCCCCCGCACGTCTGAGGAAAGCCGCCGCCTCAAAGGTTCGGCTACCGGTACGGAGTGTGAAGTTTTTCGTATCCATGGCAATCCCCGCAAGGAGGGCTTCCGCTTCCAGATGTAAGATGTTTTTGGGTTCCACAATATATTGCAATAGCTCCGTCACAAGCTCACAAGCGGAGGACGCATAAGGTTCGTGGAAGTTAATCGTTGCATCTTGAATATAGTCCCCCGCCCGGCGGTGATGGTCGATTACAACGATATCCTTCATCAGGCCAAGCAGTGCCGGAACCTCTACCTGATCCGGACGGTTGGTATCTACAACGATAAGTACACCATTCTCATCCGCCTCCTGCAATGCCTCTTGGGGCCTGATAAAGACATTTGCATATTCCGGTACCAAGCGCAAGCGCTCTAACATCGGTCCTACCGCGTGATGATCCGGATTTAGGATAATCTTCGCCTCACGCCCAAGCTTCCGCGCCATACAACAGACACCGCAGGCGGCACCCAGGCTGTCATAATCGGCATAGATATGCGCCATGACATAGATTTGCGGTGCGCGACCCATAAGCTTTTCCAAAGAGTCCGCTGTCACACGGCTTCGCACTTTCGTCCGCCGCTCTTGCGCCGCCCCTTTGCCGCCGTAAAATTCAAAGTTATGCTGATCCTTCAAAACCGCCTGATCGCCCCCCCGGGCAAGCGCCATTTCGATTCCAAGTTTAGCGTATTCGTAGTTTTCAAAAAAACTACCGCCTTTGCCGATGCCAATAGAGACCGTAGCCGCAATCCCTGCACTGCTTGTGATCTCACGCACACGGTCGAGGAGAGAAAATTTCCCCTCAATATAGGTCTCTAAGTCTTGCTCTTCAATCAGATACACATACCGATCCCGGTCAAAGCGGCAGAGGAAGCCTGTAGACGCTTTGCACCATTTGCTGATCTCATCGTCAATGTTCGCCAGAATCGCACTTTTTTCTTTCTCTGTCAGGTTCCCCAAAAGATCGCCATAGTTGTCTAATACAATCAGGGCGCAAACCGGACGGGTACGCCAATATTTCGCGTCAATCTCTGCATAGTCGGTCACATCCATCCAGTAGATGTTCCCTAAAAAACGATACTCTTTCGTATCCGTCTCGATCCGGACAATATTGCCGAATACCTGATATGTCCGCTCCCCCACTGTAATCAGTTCCGGGCAGTGGGTTTGTCCTTCCATAAGCCACTTTGTATCAAAACCGGGCACCAGGTCAGAGATGTTCACTTCAAACAGCTTTTCCCCTGTGCCTGTCATCTCGGAGAAGCGTTTATTTGACCAGATCACCTCTTCCGTGTCCAAACGGAAAATCACCACCGGCATAGGCATGTTCGACATATTATCGTTCTGCGCCGTTTCCACACTATAGCTAAGCTCTGCCACATAATCCGCAAGCGCCACCCGCCGGCGGTGGATCATGATTTTGGAATATATATATAGAATGAGCCCCACCACAAGATACGCACCCGCTAAGTAGAGATCCACCAAGGCCGCTGAGATGGCGAATAGCACAATCACAATAAAATAGAGACGCATACCCGGCTGGATCAAGCGAGAAAGTTTCTTATTCATAAAAGGGCTCACCTCCTAAGTCTGTAAAATTCAGGGATAAGTATTATATCAGAAGCTTTGGGTGAATACAACAAAATAAAAAGAAAGACCTCCGCAAAAGCGGAGGTACTGTGGGTGAGGCTTTGGTCTCTGCGCATCATGTTTGCCTAGCAACAAACGCAATCGCCTGTCTGATCTCCTCATCGGTTTCATACTCGAAGCAAGCTTTACATATCCCGCTCATAGTCGGCGAAAGCGCTTTACCTCTGGGAAGCAAAACATAGACCGGGATATTTTTCGCCTTTGCAAAACCTGTCTCAATCCCAACACCGACACCGCTCTCAGAAAATTCAACCAGCACAGCATCGCTGTTTTCTATGATCTGAAAGGACTTTTCCATTAACTCTGCAACAGAGAACGATACTTCCCCCCATTTTTCAAGATCCCGGTGGACACATGTCACATGATGATTTTCCTGCACAATATCGCAGATACGCTCAATCAGATTCTGATTCGTCAAATCCGCATGATACTTTATGGCTAGATAGAATTTCACCAGAAATCCCTCCGCATGTTATATTGCTGGCATCTCGCCCTTCGTAGGGGCGCGCATTGCGCGTCTGCGAGTAGTGGCATCGCCGTATGAATCGGTAGTATGAAACATGTTGAAACATACGGACGGCCAATGGCCGCTCCTACGATGGTCAGCACACTAAATCATCCAAGCCCAATCGTCATCCAGCGTACAATCCAGTTCCAAAGATTCGGGAACTCCTCCCCAATCGCCGTCTGTACCGCGATGCGATCTACACCCCGCAGGTTTCCGGTGGTGCTCAAAAATGTACGTACACCCTCTGCGACGTTCTGTCCTACTGCAACATGCCCATAGGCGTTGTGTCCCACCGCAATATGTGAGGCAACTGCAACAGCGCCTGTTGAGAACATCCCAATCGCCACAGCGCCCAAGGCGATGAGACCGATAGCAACCGCACCGATGGCAATAGCACCCACGGCGATTGTACCGACTGACGCAAGCCCAAGAGAGAATACCCCAATCGCAAGGAGCCCAAGGCTGAGTAGCCCGGTAGACAGAAGACCCATAGACAAAAGGCCGATGGCTATCAGTCCCCGCGCAAGGGTACCGATGGCTATGACCCCTTTTGCCCGCCGCAGTCCGAATCCAACATTGATGTGTACCAAGGGCAATCCAAACAGGGTGCTTTTACTTTTGTACTCATAGCCTCTCGTTCCCCAAAATCCTTGCCGAAATGGTCGGTAAAAGGGAAAGTCTCTGCTCTGTCCCCCATCTCTTCCATATTCGATTGGCCCCTCTTTCATTAAACTATCCAGGGTCACACCGAATATCTCACTGAGTTGTACCAGCTTTTCGATCTCCGGATAGGCGCTACCGCTCTCCCATTTTGAAATCGCTTGCCGCGAGACAGAAAGTCTCTCTGCCAGATCCTCTTGAGAGAACCCGCGTTCCTTTCTTAATTGTTGTAACTTTTCATGAAATTGCATCATAGTTTCTTTCCTTCCTTTTCGTTTGACCAAATCATACTCGAATCCCGCAAAGGCTTCTACCAACCGGTGTTTGCACTTTGTCAACCACTGGTTGCATTTGCTTGGATAACTTATATCATCGCTCCATAATGTCAATTTGTTTAACAATGAGGCTCTCTCTATACCATGTTGGTATAAAATTCTTCAAACCGTCAGTCCACTCATTAATTTTGCGGATATGCTGAAGCGCTGATTCCACTTGCTCGTCACCATGCTCTTTGCCCCATAGTAGATTATGAAACATACCTTTGCAAAAATATAAGAGCAAAGTTTGCCAAAACAATTCGGGCGGGCCATCAACAAAATACCCATTCACCATGCCAGTTGCAAAATATGCACTTACATCTACGCACCAACGAATAGACTCAATTTCTTCCCACGGGTCGCCGAAACCATAAGAAAAATCAATAATTTTTATTTCTCCATTTTCAATCATCATGTTATACACATGAAAATCACCATGTTGAAAACATTGGGGGCGGTTTTTTAATAAGTGACGATTTTGCTCTATATACGCAAATACCTCTTCATCACCTTCAAATCGCAAGCCATATTCATGGTATTTCTTTATTTTAGCTTCTGTATCACGATTAAATTGTTCAAACCAGTCTTCTTGCATTTCTGGTACCGGGATTGTGTGGATTTTTCTCAAAATTCCGCCTGCTTTTACCCCCAATACATATTGCTCCGCATCGGATAATCTGGGCAAAACAGATGCCAAATCCGCACCATCAATCCAACTTTGTAAATAATACACACCCGCGTCACAAGTGCCAAATTCTACAGGAGTACACATCGGAACGCCCAATGCGGCAAGCTCTTTCAGCATAGCAAATAACGATTTCAACTCTTCATATTCTGAAAGCGGCGCAATACGAAGGTAATATTTTTCCCCGCTAGCATCGGTAACACAGTATTTTTTATCCGCCGAAAATCCTTTTACAATCGGCTCACATTTCACAAATCGCTTGCATATGTTTTGGCTCATTGTGTGGTACCTCTAACAAACAAACTCCACGCCTCTTCCAAACTCCCCAGCACCCGCAAAACCCGACTGCGGGTCATCTCACAAGGCTCAATCAAATCCGGCACCACAATCACATTACATCCCGCCGTATGCGCCGCCTCCACACCAATGGGTGAGTCTTCAAACACAAGACACTGTGCCGGAGCGAGTCCCAGGTTCTCTGCCGCCTTCAGAAAAATATCCGGCGCGGGCTTTGGACGTTCCACCAGATCCGCTGTGACGATGGTGTCAAAATAGGACAAAAGCTTCGCCTCTTCTAAATACATCTGCACATTGCGCTGGATGTTTGACGATCCGATTGCCATGGGAATGGATCGGCTACGAAGCAGTTCCACAAGCTCTCTCACCCCCGGTTTGACCTCCAGGCCATGTTCCGCAACATAGTCTGTAATCCATTTCCGTATAATCGGTATCGAGCGCTCCAGTGTGAAACCCTTGCCGTAATAGTCTTGAAACACCGCTTCTGTCGCCTTGGCACAGTGTCCCACTGTCTTCTGTGCCACCTCTGCCGTGATGGGAATCCCTATCATTTCCCCCACAGGCGGCCAGGCTTTGATATATAATGCCTCCGTATCCAACAAGAGACCGTCCATATCGAAAATGACGCCGCGGATGTCTAAATTTGCCATTGTTTGATCCATCTGATTCATGATTTTGCTCTCTCCCTGTTTTGTTTGCTAAAAATCGACCAGTTTTTTCCTTTTTCTTCTGTTGACATGGCCAAAAGGATATGCTATGCTAAAACAGTATCTGTTCGTGTAAGTTGCTCACTTGTTTTTGCAAGGCCTAGAATTGTCCAGACCTTGCAAAAACAAGTGATCCGCTCGTGTCACAGATTACAGCCTAATATTTTTTTTGGAGGATCCACAATGCAACA
>Ga0131853_10000828_pt1 | contig 55508 bp, 51 predicted proteins | sample TergutLab28metaG_FD_92764 | JGI IMG/M metagenome (GOLD analysis project Ga0131853, IMG submission 92764) | Labiotermes labralis P1 segment gut microbial communities from Petit-Saut dam, French Guiana - Lab288 P1 (version 2) (version 2) | ecosystem: Host-associated > Arthropoda: Insects >...
CAGATTTGACAAGCTTGACATCATTTACATAGGTTTTATCAAGCTTGCGTTGGTATTCCGGTCTATAAAAAAATCTTCATCTCGTTCTTATTAATGGTATTTCATTAGTGGGAACACGCCGTACAAGATTGTAGAGTCCGCCGAAAATGTTGCCGTCGTGCCGTATCACGGAAAATGGACAGATATCGGAACGTGGCGCACACTTACCGATGTCATGGATATCTATAAACAAGGGTTGGTTACAGAAGAAAGTACACGAAATACTTTCATTATAAATCAATTTACACGGTATAGGCGTGGTTAATTTATTGGAAGCGATCCGAATCATTAAGCCCGACGCGAAATTTTATCAAGCTTCCACGGGCGAATTATACGGCGGCATGACAGACAATCCCTGTGATGAAGATAAGCCGTTTTATCCACGCAGTCCTTATGGTGTCGCGAAACTTTACGCGCATTGGATTACAATAAATTATCGTGAAAGCTACGATATGCTTGCTTGTGCGGGAATCCTGTTTAACCATGAATCTGAGCGGCGCGAAAAAGAATTTGTTGCACGAAAAATTACAAGCACAATCGCCGCCATCAAACGCGGCGAAACAGACTACATTGAACTTGGCAACAACCTCTCCGCAAAACGCGACTGGGGGTCACGCTCAGGATTATGTACGCGCCATGTGGTTGATGTTACAACAGGACACACCCGAAGAATTTGTAATTGCCACCGACTAAACTTATAGCGTGCGGGAATTTGCCGTACTTGCATTTAAGCACGTCGGTAATCCGACAAAAACAAATTTAGTGTCGCGGATGGTACGCTCTGAAAAATAATTATACAAATCGAAAACTTTTACTTGATAAAGAATAAAAGGAAGAGTAGAGATGCCTCATTTTTTCAATGAAGATATTCAACAGATTATCACCACAGATAAAATAAACTGGAAGCAGTTTGCCGGTTCGTTTATTTTGGTAACGGGTGCAACAGGTCTTGTTGGCGGCTCACTTGTAAGGGTTTTATCTTCGGCAAATAAATATCATAATCTTTCAATGTGCGTGATTGCTCACGGTCGAGACACTGCTAAAGGAAATCTGCTGAAAAATGAATGCGGGGTTATGTTTATTGAAGGGGACATTCGAAACCCCTTATTTTTTGCGGATATAACCGAACGCATTGATTATATTTTTCACTGTGCGGCCATAACCAAATCGGCAGATATGGTAGTCAGGCCGGTTGATGTAATGAGTACGGCGGTAGACGGAACCAGAAATATATTGGAATATGCAAAAAAATTCCACTGTAAAAGCTTAGTAAATTTGTCATCTATGGAAGTATATGGGCAGATTTCAACTTCTGAAGAAGTAACGGAAAATGATTTAGGCTATTTAGACTTATCTAATCCACGCACAAGTTATCCCGAAAGTAAAAGGTTTTGCGAAAGTATGTGCGTTGCTTATTATAAACAATACAATATTCAGGTCAAAATTGCGCGTTTAGCTATGACCTTTGGTGCGGGAACACCTAACGATGAAACCAACACCCGCGCACCTATGCAATTTGCAAGAAAAGCACTTGCAGGTGAAAACATAGTATTGCACACACAGGGAGATTCTGTAACAAATTGTTGCTACACGGCAGACGCTGTGTTGGGGCTATTAATTTTATTATTGAACGGTAAAAATGGCGAAGCCTATAACATTGCAAACCCCGCAGCAACTGTTACCATAAGAGAAATGGCAAATATTGTGGCGCAAGTGATAGGCAACGGAAAAATATCGGTAGTGGTTGAAATTCCTAAAGATGCCGCTAAACAAGGCTACGCCCCAACCGTTACAACGCGCTTAAACACGGATAAGTTGAAATCACTCGGTTGGCTTCCGAAATATAGGCTTGAAGATATGTATCAGCGAATGGTTGCCGATTGGGCTGAAAATGAATAACAACACTTAACCCATCACCAATGGGAAGAATTTCAAGCTTTTTTTCATCTCAACCGTTGGGAGCGAGATAATATTATAAGACCCACAAAAAAAAGCGGCTTCGGTTGATTTTTTTTTGCGTGCCGCTAAAGTTATACTTAACATAAGCCGATTAACTTTAAAGAATGAAAATTTATCCGGAGTCAGCATGATAGAATTAAATCTGACGGCGTAAGCAATAATATTAAGAGGAAAAAATAAGAAAAATTTATCTGCATGAGTTTAAATTGCTAACATTGCAATGAATTATAACTATCGGCAAGGAAGAGTGCATGATGAGGAAACATCATATAAAACAAATAAATAATATTTTGCAAACAATAAATCAAGCTCAAAACTTAGGGTTATATGTCGATTGCCAAGAGGGTGCGCTTGGTGTTTGTGATTTTATTGAAAAACATGAAGGGAAAGAAACAAAAACAGTAGAATTGCTGGAAGAATACTGCGAATTATTATTTAAAGCCCACAATAATGAAATTGGTGAAAAAGTTTTAAAAAAGCATTTCATTAAAATCGAAAACAGTATAAAGTACGAATTTAAACCAATGTTTGAAGTGGTTTTTTTAAGCTATAAGGCAAGTATGAGCGATAGCATTGAGACTGTATATCTTTCCGCCAAAGACGACCCCGGTTGCGATGCGTATTTTATACCTATACCATATTTTGACCGCAGACAAGACGGTACGTTGGGTGAAATGCACTATGAAGGCGCGGAATGTTACGGCAAAAACATAGAAATAACCGATTGGCAAACTTACGATATAGAAGCGCGCCGGCCGGATGCTATTTTTACATTTAACCCCTATGACGGAATTAATCTTGTTACCTGCATACATCCTGATTTTTTTTGTGAACGTCTGCGTAATTTAACGGATATGCTTGTATATATCCCCTATTTTGTAGGGGGCGACACTGTTGCCGAACATCTATGCACATTGCCCGGCTGCGCATACGCACACAAAGTGATTATACAATCTGAAACGTTAAGAGAGTTTTATATTAAAAATTTTAAAGCAACTTACGGTGATAAATTCGGCAAATCGGAAGACAAATTTGTTGCATTTGGCAGCCCCAAATTTGACAAAGTATTAAATTCAAAACGCGAAGATTTTGCGTTGCCAAAAGAATGGCGTGAGTTAATAGGTGAAAAAAAGGCTATTTTTTTTAACACATCACTGGCCGCCATGTTAGAGGGTAACGAGCAGTACTTAAAAAAGTTGAAACTTATTCTTGAATCATTTCACAACCGCGATGATGTGGTTTTGTGGTGGAGACCTCACCCGCTTGACGAGGCAGCTTATCAATCAATGAGACCGCAGCTTTTAGATGAGTACATGACGATTATAAACCAATATAAAAACGACGGTTGGGGCATTTATGACGATTCACCTGAGCTACACAGGGCTATTGCGCGGACAGATGCTTATTATGGTGATCCCAGTTCTGTAGCCGTTTTGTACCAAGTCACAGGGAAGCCCGTAATGATTGCAAACAACAATGCGAAGCCGGGCAAGGTGTCTTATATACCGTCTTTTTTGTGCGATTGTGATAATTATATATGGTTTTTGATACGCGGCTTTAATGGACTCTACAAATTAGATAAGAAAACTTATTGTGTAAGTTATGTAGATGATTTACCAATCAAGGGTAATCATATTTTTAATAAAAATTTACCCTTATTATATGGTGATTCAGTTGAATCAGACGGTAATATATTTTTTTCGCCTTGTGAAGCAAAAGAAATTGCTATTTTTTCAATTAAAAATAACAGTTTCGAGCAGCTTCCGTTCAACCGTAATATTGGCGCGTCAATAACCAGTAAATCATTTACAGGAGCGGTAAAGTTTGAGGAATATATTTTTTTCACTCCGCATTTGTATCCGGCTATTATAGCTTTAAATACAAAAACAAGAGAAATTGATTATTACAGTGAAAGTATAACTGTTGTTGGCACATCGGGTACTTTTTGCCGTCCTCTTGTTGTGCACAAATCGTTATGGCTCGTAAATCGAGGTGCAAGTGTTGTTTTAGAATTTAACATGGAAACACGAAGCTTCGTTATTCACGAAGTGGGGCAATATCAAGGGTTTCACTCAATTTGTTTTTGTGACGCAAATTTTTGGATTTTTCCTGTTTCATATATTCAAGGTGTAATTTTAAAATGGCACCCTAAAACAGGTGTTATAAAGGAATTAAAAGAATTTCAAGAAATTTACCGTGAAAATAAAATCAAGTGGCGCAATACATTTTTTAATTCAATATATTCCCACGGTTATGTATGGTTATTGCCTATACATTCAAAACATGCTTTTAAAATAGACGTAAATAGCTATGAAATAAGTCATGCACAACCATTCGAGGATATTTTAAGTCAGATTTCAGATGATTATATAAATTTTAATCATGCGTGTTGTTTTAAAAATAAAATATATATATTTATGTCTATTGATGAAACATTGGTAGAGTATAATGTTAACACGAAGGAATGTACTGCTGTTAAGCTTGATATTTATGAAATGGTAAATGCCAAACGTGTCGAATTCATTGCTGAAGCTTTCCAAACAAAAAAAGTATATGAAGAGCTGGCGAATAGCGACGGTTTTCTGTATGAGGGCTATGCTATTTGCTTGTCCGAGTTTATAGCTTTCACATATAGCAGAATAACGCAAAATTTGCCCGAAGCATCTATAATCGGAAAGAAAATCTTTAATTATATTAAAAGTCATTTTTGACAGGAGAGTTATTTAATGATAGCAGCATTAATTTTTGCCGGAGGTACAGGCAGCAGGATGAACACTCAGGCAAAGCCAAAGCAGTTTTTAGAACTGTATGGTAAGCCAATAATAATATATACACTGGAGCATTTTGAAAAACACCCTGAAATAGATGATATTGTAGTTGTGTGTTTAGAAGGATGGATTGAGGCTCTTAAGAAACTATTAAAACAGTATGCGTTTGAAAAAGTCAGTAATGTGGTTGTCGGTGGTGAAGGTGGTGATATTTCCATTTATAATGGTTTGCTTGCCCTATCCGAAAAATGTGATTCGGAAGATATCGTTTTAATACATGACGGGGTGCGGCCATTAATCAATGAAGCTTTAATTACCGATAATATCAACAAGGTAAAAAAATACGGCATTTCTATAACCGTAGAAGCATCAACAGAAAGTGTTGTGAGACTGGACAGCGTTAAAAGAATAATTGAAGTTCCACCCAGAAATGATATGTATACAGCAAAAGCCCCACAGTCTTTCAAGTTTGGGTTAATATGGGATTTATACAAACAAGCGCGTAAAGACGGAATAAGGATTCTTGATTCCGCTAATCTGTGCGGCGTTTATGGGGTTGAAATGCACACGGTAATAAGTACTCCAAACAACATAAAAATTACTGCGCCGTCCGATTTTTATATCTTCCGTTCACTGGTTGAAGCACAGGAAAATAAGCAGGTTTTTGGCATATAGTAAGGCGGATGTTTATGCATTGTTCTGGTTATGACCAACTGCGACAAATTCAAGATTTTTTTATTTTCGGCGCACAGGCTACGGCGTATGGAATTTATTGTGCCGTTAAAGAGATTTTTGGTAAAGCTCCTAAATATTTCATAGTCTCCCAAATAGGGGGCAACCCTGACTATATCGAAAACATACAAGTTGTTTCACTTGAAAACGCAAAACCTTACAACGGTTTTCTTGTTTTAGTTGCCACACCGTCTCAATATCACATTGAAATAACGAGATTATTAAACGAGAAAGGTTTTAATAATATTTGTGTAGTGGATAGCAAGCTTGAATATCAACTTATGGGAGACTTTTTTGCCCGTACGCAGCAGTTGCTTTTATTGGAAAATACGCCTTTATCCAAGTGTATATCCTCAAAAACAGAAATTTACATGGTAAGAAACGATGCCGACCGCCCATTATCGCTAACATATGTCCTACCCCATCACATCATACCGATACATGCAGGAAGAGCTCTTTCCGATGTAACCCTTGCCGACATTGGAGACAATACGGGAAGCAATATTTCTGAAAAAAACCGTAACTATTGCGAGCTAACCGCAACATATTGGGTTTGGAAGAACGTATCATCCGTTTATAAGGGAATCTGTCATTATCGTCGTATTTTTAAATTGAATGATATGCTATTAAAAAAACTAAGCAATGTAGACGCTTTGCTGCCCTTGCCGTTTTGGTGTTATCCTGACGCGTCCGCCCAGTATAGACGCTATGTGAGTGAGAGAGATTTTTCTTTAATGATGGAAGCAATAGGTAAAGTCGCGCCGGAATATCTTAGTCAAGCAAAATTGCTTTTTAGCGGAAAACTGTTATATAATTACAATATGATAGTAGCCAAACAATCGGTGTTTGATAGTTATTGCGGCTTTCTATTTGGGGCACTGGCAGAGATAGAAGCTTGTTGTGAGGACAAGAACCGTAGTGATAGGTATATTGGTTACTTGGGAGAGCTTCTCACATCCTTGTTTTTCGTTTCAAACAATAAAAAAATAAAAATAGCCCACGCGCAAAGGGAGTGGCTTGTTTAACATGGATTTTAACTTTAGGGAAGAAATGAGAAATTTCGTACCTGCCGCTATGGAAAATAAAAAAATTTGTATGTATGGGATGGGTGTAGACTGGGAATACCAACGACGATTATACAGGAACTTCGCTAAAACGGAGCTAGCGCATTGCGCGGACTTTTTGGTGGATGGAAGTGCGGCTAAACAAGATACAACAATTGCGGGGAAAAAAATTCATGCTCCGGAAGAAATTCCGTGGGATGATTGTGTTGTGTTTATTACCAGTCACAACAGGGGCTCTGAAATTGCCATGGAGTTGATTAAACGTGGTTTTAGGTCGGCATACAGCTATTATGGCATATATTACTTAAGCAGAATATTTTATGATTATATATTTCGTCTGTCTGTGGCATTGAAGGGAAATCATAACAAACAGAGATGTTTTATTATTGGCAACGGTCCTTCATTATGTGCCAAAGACTTAAATAAGTTGTATAAATGTGGAGATGTATCATTTGCTACAAACCAAATTTATAAGATTTTTGATAAAACCGCATGGCGGCCAAGCTATTATGTGCTTGCAGACGGAAACGCCGTCAAAAATTATGATATGATAAATCAATGGGATTGTGCAAAATTTGTCAATTTGAGTTATGCTATGACAAGCGAAAATTTCGCTATGGATAACGTTTTTTATTTTATGCAAAATGATATGACTTGGTGGTTGATTCGTACTGCCGTGCCGGAGGTTAGTACAAACATATATAACCTTGATACCGGCGGCACATCAACCTTTACCAATATTCAACTTGCGTTGTACATGGGATTTTCCGAAATATATCTTTTGGGAGTAGACAATATTTTTAATGCATCAAAAATGAATAATGGCGACCTTATACGAAACGAAGATATTCAAAATTACTTTATAGATACAAATACTTATTTTTCCGGCGCGACCGGTTTGGAATGCTTTAATGAAGTTTATATAGAGCAAGTTAACTTAGCGTATCAGTCTGCTGCTGACTATGCCGCCAAACACAACGTTATAATAAAAAACGCGTCAAGAGCGGGAAAAATAGATGCTTTTAAATACGTAGATTTTGACAGCCTGTTTTAAGGTGATGAGAAATATGCATTTTTTATTTCCATTCGAGGAAGTACAAAGAAATTCACAAATTGTACTGTATGGCGCGGGGGAGTGTGGGCAGCAGTATTACAGGCAGATAACAATATCCCGCTACTGTAATATAGCCTTATGGTGCGATAAAGCGGCAAAAACAATCGCCGGGTACTATCATATGCCTGTGAGTAAGCCGGACATGATTGAAGAATTAAATGATTTTGACCATATAGTAATTGCCATTAGTGACTCCCATATATCATCAACTGTTGCCCGGTATTTATCCGCGGAATATAGAATTCCGGCAGAAAAAATTATAACAAAGATTAATGACATAAGAACCGTGCGTTTTAATAATAAATGGGAACAATATGCGTTAGCGGGCAGTGACCGTTGCAGGAATATTGAAGAACATGAGCCGTTTAATTTTATCACATACAGACATTTATCAGTTTCTGTCCGCTATCTTGTTTGTCGCGATTTTTTAAACGGTGTGGAAAATAAAGACCATATATCCCTATATTCCCGTATGATTTTTGCGCGGATTCGCAATGTGAGAGAGGGAATCGACTCATGGTCTGACTATCCGGTGCATGGTATCAATAACATACTCGAGGAAACAAAAAAACTTTGCTTTTCACTAAGGGATAATGGTTTCGATAAGGAAAAAGCGATACCGGTTAACAGCCAAACCGGCATGATTATGGATGGCGGACATAGAATAGCAGCCTCTTTGGTTCTTAAACAAAAGGTATGGGTCAAATATTTTGCCAATGCCGTCAATGGCGGCGATTTTGGTTTTGATTGGTTTAAGGACAACGGCTTCAGTACAAGTGATTTATTATTAATATTACGGGTATTTGCGGAGCTGTATACAAAATGCAGTATAGCTGTGTTATTTACACCTGTTATACAACATTGGGATTTCATTATAAAACAATTTGCGAAAGATTTTACCATAGTTGGATATGTTGACTTGGATTTTAATAATAACATTTGTTCTTATAATCGTATCATTAAACAAATTTACAAAACTATAAACGGTACACAGAATAAGCTTAAAAACGCACCCTTTGCGATAAGAGTTGTTCTCTTGTCAGATGAAGAATATATTGGAAAGGATTTTTATAATGATGTACGGATATTTAAGAATTACTTATGTCAATCTTTATACCCCGAATGCGCACCCCCTTTCGCTGTACTGCATACCGCTGATGACGAGTACGAATTGCAATACTTAAACAGATTGTTATTTTATGAAAATATTGCATAATCAAGGAGAAGTTTTATGCAAAAACCATATGTAATAGCTGAAGTGGGATGTAACCATATGGGGGATATGGAAATAGCCCATGATTTTATTAAAGTAGCTTCCGCGTTTTGTAAGGTAGATGCCATAAAATTTCAAAAACGCTGCAATAAGGAGTTGCTTACGCCTGAACAATATAACGCGCCGCATCCAAATCCAATTAACTCTTATGGGGTAACATATGGCGCGCACAGGGAATTTTTAGAATTTACCTCCGAACAACATACCCAACTAAAAAAATGGTGTGAAGAAAGTAAAATAACATACAGCTCTTCTGTGTGGGACTTAACCTCGGCAAAGGAAATAGCCGGAATTAACCCGGAATTTATTAAAATCCCTTCTGCGAGCAATAATCACTATACTATGATTAAGTGGTTATGTGAAAATTATAAGGGCGATATTCATGTGTCACTTGGCATGACTTCCCATAAAGAAGAAGCCGAATTAATTGATTTTTTTATGCGGCAAGGACGTAATAAGGACCTTGTTATATATGCCTGCACTTCGGGTTATCCCGTTGACCCTGACGATATTTGCTTACTGGAAATACCGAGATTAATAAATACTTATGGGGATATGGTTAAGCAAATAGGTTTTTCCGGACACCATACAGGCATATCAATTGATATGTCTGCAAATGCTTTGGGTGCAAGGATTTTTGAGCGGCATTTTACGCTTAACTGGCGGTGGAAAGGAACAGACCATGTTGCGTCTTTAGAACCCGATGGTTTACGCAGGTTAAAACGTGATTTGTTAATTGCGCAAAGAGCGATGAAATGTAAATATGAGGAAATACTGCCCGTTGAACAGATTCAACGTGAAAAATTGAAATATCGGGGAGATAACTAAAAAATGAACATAGCGTTTATTCCATTACGCGGCGGAAGTAAATCTATACCGTTAAAAAATATTAAGCCATTTGCCGGTAAACCTCTCGCTTATTGGACTATTAAGGCGGCTTGCGAATGTTCGGAAATTGACACAGTTTATGTAAGTACAGACAGTGATGTTATTTCGGATATTATCACAGGCTTTGGATTTCAAAAACTTAAAGTAATTAAGCGAAGCACAGAATCTGCAACAGACACAGCTTCTACCGAAATAGGGATGTTGGAGTTTGCGAAAAATCATGATTGCTTTTCTAATATAGCACTTATTCAAGCGACGTCGCCCTTTCTTACTTCTGATGATATAAAAAAGGGCTTTGCTGTAAAGCGGCTAAATGAGGTTGACAGTGTACTTTCAGTAGTTAGGCAAAAGCGTTTTATTTGGCACTGTGCCGATAATGGATATGCTAAACCTTTAAATTACGATTTTATGAACAGACCGCGTCGTCAAGACTTTGACGGATTTCTTGTTGAGAACGGAGCATTCTATATAACAAGCAGAGAAGCACTTTTACAAAGCGGTTGCCGATTATCAGGAAATATTAAAACAGTGGAAATGCCGGAATATTCTTATGTTGAATTGGACGAACCCGGTGATTGGGATATGACAGAATCATTATTTATAAATAAAATAAAAGCAATTAAACTGCCGAAGATTAAAATGTTTCTTGCAGATTGCGACGGCACATTAACCGATGGTGGTATGTATTATTCAGAACACGGCGAAGAAATAAAAAAATTTAACACACGTGATGGCGCAGGGCTTCGTATGTTAAAAGAGCGCGGAATAGTAACAGGAATTATAACAGGGGAAATGTCTGAAATTGTTCGGAAACGAGCGAAAAAAATCTGTGTTGATGAAGTACATCTCGGCATAAGTAATAAACTCGCTACTATTAACCAGCTTTGCGCAAAATATGGATTTGACATACAAAATGTAGCGTATATAGGCGATGATTTAAATGACTATGAGGCGTTGTGCAATGTAGGTTTGGGTATTTGTGTTGCTGATTCGGTAAAAGAGATTAAAAAAATTTCTGTTCTGATAACAAATGCCCTTGGCGGCGGCGGGGCTGTACGTGAGGCGGCAGATTTTATTCTTGACAGTGTTAATTAAGGGAGATAGTGTAATGAGTAATCAAATATTTGGTTATGACATCAACAAATCTTGGGATTATGAAAATGGGTTTTATTTGACAAGTCACCCGGTAAGGTTAGCAAAAGCTATTGCACATTGGGAATTGTATAAAAAAATCCAAGGAATATCGGGTGATATCGTAGAAGTAGGTACTTATAAGGGTGCATCAATGGTACGGTTTTTAACTTACCGCGAAATGTGCGAAAGCCAATATTCCAGAAAAGTAATAAGCTTCGATGCTTTTGGAAAATTCCCTGCAACAGAACGCGATGAAGATAATAAATTTATCAAAAAGTTTGAGAGTGAAGGCGGAGAAGGTATTTCCAAAGATGAATTAGACCAAACTTTAAGAATGAAAAATTTTCAAAATTATAAATTAGTTGAGGGAAATATTTTTGATTCAATTGAGCCTTATCTGGATAATCATAAAAACCTCAAAATCTCGTTGCTTCACATTGACGTAGATGTTTATGATGCTACGTTATTTTGTTTGGATAAATTTTACGAGAAGGTTACGCGGGGAGGGGTAATTATTTTTGATGATTACTGCGCAGTAGAGGGTGCAACCCGCGCTATAGATGAATATATGTGTAATAACAAAATAATTACCCCTATCGAAAAATTAGGTTTTTATTCTGTTCCTTCTTTTATGGTAAAAGAATAGCTAATCAATAAATGAAAGGCGTTGATTAAATGGTGGGAGATTCCCATTATACAAGCTTCATTGTCTTAAAACGATGGATGGAAAACCGAAACCAAGGTAAGAGCTTGCCTGAGTATTTTTCCCAACATAAATATAGAAAAATAGGCGTGTATGGCGCGGGCGACTTGGGAGGTTTACTGTATGCCGAACTTGCCGGTTCCGTGGTGGAAACGGCTTACTTTATTGACAGAAATGCCGAAGGCTTGGGAAATGTTTCAGGTATCCCGGTTATTACCATGGATGAAGTTATAGAGCAAGACGCGGTAGATGCCATTGTGGTGACACCGATAGGCGAGTTTGATTTGATTGTACAGGAATTTTTAAGAATTGCGCCGGAAATTGCGGTGATTTCGTTGTATGATGCTGTATATGAATTATAAAAAATAACATTTGTAAGGGGTTGTCATGGTTGAAAACAGCATCAGAAATGTTTCGCGATTTATGCAATAATGTTGATATTGAAGTAAGCAATGATACTTTTGTATATTTTATAGATTTTGAAAACCTTATGGATGCAAGCAGAGGTTACAATTTCGGAAATTTGACCCCGGACTATTCAAAGTTTTTACGGTTGGGGCTTAATGCAATGAAGTATGAACCTAAAGAGTGTGATTTGAAATTTTGTAAAGATTATAACAACGTAATAGACAGCGTTTCTTTGTTAGCAAGACGGGTATTCGATTCTTTGGATACTCAATCGAAGGAAAAATGCGATTGGTTTCGCAGAATGGAAAGCCAACCCGTCGAAAGCTTTGCGGAAGCATTACAACGGATATTGTTTTTAAATCAAATAATGTGGCAGTCAAATCATCGGTTGGTAGGCCTTGGTGCGTTAGATATGCTTTTATGGGAGTATTATCAAAATGACATAAGCGCAGGGGAGCTTACCCCGAAAAACGCGCTTATTTTAATAAAAAACTTTTTATGTATGTTGCATAAAAACTTTCAAAAAAAAAGCAACCTTCTTTTTGGAGATACGGGGCAAATAATTGTAGTTGGTGGGAGTGTATACAATGCGCTTTCTCTTTTATTTATTCAAGCCCTAACCGATTTGCGGCTGCCTGACCCAAAAATATTACTTCGCGTAAGAAAGGATACTCCGGGGGAAGTTTTGGCGCAAGCAGTGAAATGCATAGCAACAGGGTGCGGTTCCCCCTTATTTTCAAACGATGATGTTATTGTTCCAAAACTCATAGATTTCGGTATATCGCCGGCAGATGCCGGGAAGTACACTGCTTCCGCTTGTTGGGAGCCGCTTATCGGAGGCATGGACGCTTCTTTAAATAATGTAACAACCCTTAATTTCATGCGGTCATTGAATAATTTGTTTGTGCGGGAACCCCTTCATCATATAGAAACTTTTAAAGCGTTCAAGGAAAAATATTTACAATACCTTAAACGAAACCTAAACGCCGTAATGCGAGTGGTATCTGCGATACGATTCCAGTATGACCCTGTGCTTTCCGCGTTTATGGGCGGGTGCTTTGAAGCAAAAAAAGACGTGTCACATGGTGGTGCGAAATACAATGATATAGGCATAACAACCGTAGCTTTGGCAAACGTAATAAACGCCCTGTTTAATATAAAAGAGGATGTGTATGAAAAAAAAGCCCTGTCGCTTCTTGATATTAAAAAAATGATTCTTACGGATTACGAAGGCAGTGAGGGTTGGCAGGCTATGCTTAAAATGCGTAAAAGCAGATACGCCGTAGATTCCCCCGAGGTTATTGAGTTAACCAACGAGATTACGAGCTTCGTGTCACAATGCACTATGGACTTTAAAACCAGTTTAGGCGGACGGTTAAAATTTGGGTTAAGCGCGCCTACCTATGTTGATGCGTCAAAGGATTTTAATGCATCTTTTGATGGCAGAAAAAAGGGAGAACCGTTCGCGGTACACATTTCCAATGAAGATGCCCAAAGCCCTACAGAAGTGGTAAACTTCGCAGCTTCCTTAGATTATAGTCAAAACCGTTTTAACGGCAATGTGGTTGATTTAATGCTGGATTCGGATTTCGGGGGAAGAGATATTAACAAATTAGTTGATTTTATATCCGCCGGAATTGAGCAGGGCTTTTTTCAAATGCAAATGAACATAGTTGATAGTGAGCAATTAATATCGGCAAAAAATGAGCCGGAAAAATTTCCAAACTTGATAGTGCGAGTATGGGGCTTCAGCGCGTATTTTAATCATTTACCCGAGGAATATAAAAATGTGCTGATTGAAAGGGCTTTACGCAGGGAGAAAGCGGTAAGTTGAAATGAGTATCATGGTTACAAATATTCAACGTATGGCTACGCAAGACGGACCGGGCATACGTACTGTTGTTTTTTTGAAGGGTTGTACCTTGCGCTGTCCTTGGTGTGCTAACCCCGAAAATATTCACCCGCAAAAGCAGTATTGGTTTAGGGATGAAATTTGCAACGCGTATTATGGCAAATCGGAAAACTGTAAAATTTGTACAAAATCTCAAATTGCTGGCAAGGTGTGTCACCCTCCTTACATTATATGTCCATTTGGTGCTATCGGTATTTACGGCAAAGAGTATAGTGCCGAGACCTTGGTTCAAGAACTTTTAAAAGATGTAACTTATTGGAAGCAGGGCGGGGGTGTAACATTTTCAGGTGGCGAGCCATTAATCCAAGAAAAAGAATTAAAACCCGCGATAAAGCTTTTAAAGGAACAGAATGTGCATATCACATTTGAAACAGCGTTTCATATCCCGATCAAAGTGTTGGAAAGTATTATTGACTTAACAGACTTATTTATTGTTGATTTAAAAATCCTTGACTCAAAGCAATGCAAAGATATTTTAAATGGGGATGTCAGCTTGTTTCTTGAAAATGTTCGATATACATCAACCATGGGAAAAGACATAATATTCCGCATACCCGCAAGCGATAAATTTACGCTTAGTGATAGCAATGCGGAATTGATATTAAATTTAATTTCAAGGTATAACTATCCTGTTGAAATACTTACGCTTCATAATTTAGGTGAGAACAAGTATCGTAGTTTATGCATTAAGCCTCCTATTGATTATATGATGAACCCAAAATCACTGGAAGTATTTATCAAACGGGCTGTTGAAAACGGCGGTAAAGTGGAAGTCAAAAAAATATAGGGAGAGTAATTTATGGAAAATAAACAAATCGAAGAAGCGCAAGCATTGTTCACTGACAATATGTCCTTGAAAATATTTAACCATAGGTTAAATTATACCAAAACAAAAGAGTCGATTCATCTTTTAAGTATGGCAGAGGATGCCATGCTATCGTATCCGTATATTAATTATAATGGTAATCTAAGCTTGGTAAGGTTTGCAAAAGACATTATAACCAAGGGGAACAAGGTAAAAGTTATTATTTGGGGAACCGGCAACTGTTCAAAAGTTGTATCACAGCTTTTATATGAATATTTAATTTTTACAAAACCTATCGAAACAGACATTTCTTTTTGCGATAATAACTATGAATTATGGGGAACTACGATGTCACACCATAACGCGTTGAGACGATTATTGATTAACTCACCGGATGAACTTCGAGATTGTGCTGGAAAACCCGACTGTTATGTAGTAATCGCTGTTAATTCTTCTCATGCGAATAGAGCAATTTATGAACAACTTATTTCCATGGGCTTTGAAGATTGGCAGATGGTTCATAATATAGTTCCGTTAAATTATTACACGGGTCGCACATATTTTGAGCCGGGGATAATCACTCCTTCGGAAGATGAAGTTTTTGTAGACGGCGGCGCATATCATCTTGAAAATACATTTGACTTTATAAATTGGTGTGATGGGAATTATAATCGCGTTTTGGCATTTGAAGCCGACCCTGTATCATATCAAAAATGCCGTAAACCATTAACCAATCTAAAACTTGAACGTGTTGAGTTATTTGATAAAGCATTATTCAGTAGCAATACACAAGTTAGTTTTTGTTCCGCTCCCGGTGGAGAGTATGGTGGCTCCAGAATAAATAATGCCGGCGAATCACTTATTGAAGCGGTGACACTGGACAGTATACTTGATGGGAAACCTGCGACATTAATTAAAATGGACATTGAAGGAGCAGAAATGGAAGCCTTAAAAGGTGCCTTGGAAACTATAAAAAAATGGAAACCAAGAATGGCAATAAGCGTATATCATAAACCGTGGGATATTATAATGTTTCCTTTGTACCTAAAAAGCCTTAATCCTGACTATAGCTTTTATCTGCGTCACCATTGTTGTGGTGTATGGGATACTGTGCTGTATGCTGTTTAGTATATTTCAATTAATATTATAGAGCGGAGAGTGGTTTTTATATGTTTGATGATTTTAAAAAAATTCGTAAAACCATTTATACTATCTTGGATTCTATGGGAGACGATAAATCAAAGTTAATATTTGAGCGTAGGTTAATGTACTCTTTAACAGGTAATGAATCTCCATTTTATAAAGATATAATTTTTTCAGATTTCCAATCTGATTTATTTTCAGTTGCAATTTTTGGGTGTGGCAACTGCGGTCAAATACTGGAAAGAATAATAGAAATGTATTCATATATAGACGTAGTGTGTTTTATTGATAATTTTGCAGACAGAACCGAACTTATTAATGGGAAACCCATACTATCACTTGAGCAATTTTTGTCTCATCCTGTTTATAAAAAAAGTGAAGTAGTAATTGGTTCCGTTGACTATTACCATGAAATAAAACAACAGCTTGATAATACGGGGGTGACGATATCAGCTTTGCCAATACAGTTTATTGATTTAAATAAACTACATGAGGAGGGAAGTTGTAAAACCCAATATTTTGACATTCCATATCTAACTCATGCCGAAAGGGAGGTGTTTATAGACGGCGGCGGATTAAATGGTGAAACTACATTTGATTTTTTAAAGTGGTGCGGCGATTTTTCCAAATCAAAAAGCGTTGTAGTTTTTGAGCCGTCTATCGAGCAAGCTGACGAGTGTGAAAAAAATCTCCGAAAAGAACAAAGCCAATTTAACTTTGACTTCAAAGTTGTAAAAAAGGGATTGTATGACAATTGCCAAGAACTAAAATTTAACACATCCCCTCATTTTCCCAAAAGTGCTTGTGTTTCAAATTATGGGGATACAGCTATATCGGTTATGGCATTAGATGATTATGATTTTATGCATACAGGGTTTCCTACATTTATAAAACTGGATATTGAAGGCTGTGAATATAAGGCATTGCAGGGCATGACGAATATAATTAGAACACATAAACCCAAGCTGGCTGTATCCATATATCATAAACCCGAAGATATTTGGGAAATTCCACTATTAATAAAATCAATCAGAAATGACTATATTTTTTATCTGCGCCACTATAGTTGGAATTTAGCTGAAACTGTGTTATACGCAATTTAAATAAAATACGAAATGGTTATAATGTTAATCAAGATGTAGTGGTTATAACAAAAAAATGAATACGAGGTAATCATTAATGTATGAAAATATAAAAGATAAACGCATTGTAATTTGGGGCATGGGGATATTACAAATTGATATAATGGAGTTGTTCCGTTTTAAACGTCTGTTATATATAATAAATGATTTTAAATGCCCGTCTGTCAATGTCGAATATGCACCACCGGGAATTGAAATGCATCACCCTGAGCGTCTGCAAACAGAGGATAGAGATAATTTATTCGTGCTTATTTGCTCCGATGACGATGACTGCGCCGCAAGATGTTTAGAATCTATGGGTTTTGTATGGGGTGTAAATTTCGGATTTGGGGAAGATTTATTAATTAACCCAACGTTGATATGTTCAATAAAAAATAAAAGAGTACATCTTTGGGGTGCGGGAAATACTTACGCATATCACAAGCAGGACATAAAAGAATACCTTGAAAATATTGCAGGGGTAATTGTAAGCCGTCTTGATGGGGCAGTTTACACCATAGATGGATTTACGGTAAGTGAATTTTCAGACACTGTTATCGGTAAGGATGATTTTATAGTTGTATGTAGCATATACTACGGAGAAATTGCTGAGCTTCTTTGTGAAAACGGCTATAGCGGTAAATTTATAAATATCAGGACATTTGTAAAAATGGCAAATTTATCAACCTTCGCAAGCGATAATTGCGAGTTTGACAACCGTGTAAAGAATTCGCGAGAACTATTGGTGGTACTTACGGGCTACAAGGAATTGGTTTGGGACAGCGTATTTCCACGGATGAAAAAGTATGTACCCGAGCATTTTGACGTAGCCTTGATAACAGCCGGAATGGTAAATGACAAAATTCGCGAAATATGCGCCAACTACAATTGGTCTTACGTCGGCACAGAAAAGAATAATGTGTCCCTTGCGGTAAACACAGCTATATCCCTTCACCCCGAAGCGGAATATATTTATAAAATGGACGAGGACATATTTGTAACACGGGGTTGCTTTGAAGCTATGCACAAAACTTATGAAAAAATAAAAAATGAAACGCGCTATGAAGTTGGCTTTGTAACTCCGTTGATACCCGTAAATGGCTATGGTTATGTGCGTCTTTTAGAAATTTTCGATAATGTAAGCGCGTGGGAAGAACGCTTTGGCGAACTGATATATACGGATTGCTACAAGCATCACGGCACAATTCATGACTCACCGGAGGCAGCGTTGTTTATGTGGGGCGTAGAAAACCCTGATTTTGAAGATATTGACACAATGGCGGAGATATTAGAAAAAAAAGAATATAAATATTCTATATGTCCCATACGATACAGCATAGGGCTTATATTATTCAAAAGGCGCGATTGGATACGGATGGGTATGTTCCCGGTAAGCAAACATGAGAACCTTGGTGTTGACGAAGTGCATATTTGCACTTATTGCATGATGAGTGCGCGGGTAATGGCTGTGACTGAGAATACAATGGTTGGTCATTTACATTATGGCGGACCACAGCGCGAGGCAATGGAAGAGCATTACCGTTCGCACAGGGATAAATTTTTGCTTAAAGATAATGCTCCCAAGCTTATGGTGCGCGGCAATGAGTAGGTTATTATCTGAAATTGCGAAACGTAAAGTTGTATATTGGGGCGTTGGCGCAATTCAAACGGATATTGAAGCCTTAACAGGTATCAATGCTTATTATTATGTGGACGACGACCATGAGCAAAAAAAAGATAGGTTACCCGACTCAATACACACCCTCAGCGGTTCCAGTATTTTAGCCAAGCGCGAAGATGGTGTGTTTGTTATTGTTTGTACACAGGCGTACTATCAAATTTATACTCGCCTTTCTCAAATGGGTTATTTAGAATTGGAAGATTATGTTTCCTGGGAACGCTTATTATATGAATTTGAAGAGAGGCAAATTACAAAAAAAATTGCCACTCGCCCAGTTGCCTTTTGGGGTATAGGCAAAACTTATAATGATTATCGTGAATATTTATACGATAATATAAGTGATGTATCATTTTTAATAGACGAAACGAGTGGACACAAAGGGCAAGAGCAAATACACACTTTTGAACAGGTAAAAGACTCCTTAAAAAAATCTTTTGTAATTGTAACCAGCACATACTACCCTATTATCGCCGAGAAATTGAAAGCAATAGGAATGCGTATATTTGAGGATTTTCTTTTCGTGGACACATATCGAGTATTAAATGATTACTATTACAGCTTACAAAGTCAATATGGCTTTATTGACAATAAAAAAAATTCTCAAAACCTTCTTGTGATATTAGCGGGGTATAAGAAGCCTTTATGGAATAATATATTTGACAGAATAGCCGCTTTTGTGCCGGCAGAATATGATGTTTGCGTTGTATCAAGCGGTATATATAGTGAGAGACTCGATTGTTTGTGTAATCTGAACAATTGGTCGTACTTGTTTACAGAAGAAAATAAAATTACACAAGCGTTAAACATTGCCTTAAACCTGCATAAAAAAGCTGAATATATATTTAAGTCTGACGAAGATATTTTTGTTACAAAGGGAATTTTTGAAACGATGTCAGCGATGTATACAAATTTTAAGCACCTGTCACGCTATGAAGTAGGTTTTGTTTCGCCGCTTATACCTGTGAATGTTTATGGTTATGTGCGTATTTTGGAAATATTAGGAATGGAAGATGAATGGAAAAAGCAATTTGGTGAAATTAAACATTCAGACGGTATAACTCACCATTTAACTGTATTAAATAGCTCTGATGCCGCAAAATTTTTTTGGAATGAAGAAAAACTTAATAATATTGATTCATTGGCTGAACAACTGGCTAAAAAGCCATTGAGCTTCTCTATATGCCCCCAACGTTACAGTATAGGTTTGGTACTTTTCCGAAGGGAAATGTGGATTAATATGCGTTTTTTTCCTGTTGGCGAAGGTAACAATTTAGGTGTGGACGAAACACATATTTGCAAATATTGCATGATAGCAGGAAGAGCCATGGTTATAGCCGAAAATGCATTAGCGGGACATTTGGCTTACGGGCCGCAAACAAACGAAATGTTGAAGTTTTACGAATCAAATAAGGATATTTTTGCAAGAAAGGACAGTGGCGAATGTCATGGTATATGATTATTTGATAGTAGGAGCGGGGCTATTTGGGGCAGTTTTTGCCTATGAAGCAGTTAGAGCCGGTAAAAAGTGCATTGTAATAGACAAGCGCACCCACATAGCCGGAAATGTATATACAGAGGATTTAGACGGTATTCGTGTTCATAAATACGGAGCGCATATTTTTCATACAAGTGATAAAAGAATATGGGATTATATTTGTCAATTTGCGGATTTTAACCATTATGTAAATACTCCGTTGGCTGTATATAAAGATGATTTATATAATCTGCCTTTTAACATGAATACCTTCCATCGGTTATGGGGCGTTAAAACACCGGACGAAGCGCGTGCGATAATAGAAAACCAAAGAGCGGAAAGCGGTATAACTGACCCTAAAAACCTTGAAGAACAAGCGTTATTTCTTGTTGGCCGCGATATTTACGAAAAATTGATTAAAGGATATACAGAAAAGCAATGGGGGCGGCCATGTAATGAACTGCCCTCGTTTATCATAAAACGCCTACCGCTAAGGTTTACTTATGACAATAATTATTTTAATGACCGATATCAGGGTATTCCAATAGGTGGATATACACAAATAGTTGAAAAAATGTTAGTAGGTAGTTACGTACAGTTGGAAACAGATTATTTTGAATATATCACCCACAATCCGGGAATAGCCGAAAAAACCATATTCACCGGGCCAATTGACGCATTTTTTGATTATTGCTACGGTATGCTGGAATATCGTTCACTGCGTTTTGACACACAGGTTTTATTTATGGATAATTTTCAGGGGAATGCGGTGGTAAATTATACTGCCGGTGATGTCCCGTTTACCCGTATAATTGAACATAAACATTTTGAGTTTGGACAACAGAGCAATACCATAATTACGCATGAATACCCCGCCGCATGGAAAGCAGGAGACGAACCATATTATCCGATAAATAATGAAAAAAACAACGCGCTTTATTTGCGATATAAGTTGCTTGCCAACGAACGAAAAGATATATTTTTTGGCGGAAGACTGGGTCAGTATGCCTATTTTGATATGGATAAGGTTATATTGTCAGCACTTAACTTAGCAGAAATGATTATTGGAAAGGATAATATTCTATGTCAGTAAATCTCCCTAAAGCTTTTATTTTTGGTGCGGGTTCGGCGGGAAGGCATATTCTTCAGCTTGCAAGAACACAATTTAAAGTGGAAGCTTTTTTAGACAATGATAAAGAAAAACAAGGGCAAATATTTGAAGGGCTTCCGGTTTATGCCCCTAAAATTTTACTTGAAACTGATTATGAAATGATAATTGTTGCTTCTAATGCAGGTGTTAATACCATTACCGAACAATTGCTTAAGCTAGGTTTGGATAATAAAAAAATATACACAGGGTATATAGACCTTACTGTTAAAAGCCGTATTGCGTTTTTGGAAAGCCTTGGCAAGTTGTTTAATGAAAAGGGCATTACCGGCAGTGTTGCTGAATGCGGTGTTTTTATGGGTGAGTTTGCCAAAGAAATTAATCGGATTTTTTCGCAAAGTAAACTATATTTATTTGACACATTTTCAGGCTTTGACGAGAGGGATATCGTTATTGAGAAAGCTAATTTATTTTCCGGATTCAACGCAGGGCATTTAAATGTTACCCATGAAAGTATCGTTATAAACAATCTTCTTTACCCTGAAAGAGCTATTATTAAGAAAGGATATTTCCCCGACACAGCAGAAGGCATAAATGATGCCTTTTGCTTTGTGAATCTTGATTTTGACCTATATGCCCCAACCCTTGCCGGATTAGAATATTTTTCCTCGCGAATGGTGAAGGGTGGCGGAATTTTAATTCATGACTATTTTTCTGATGCATTCAAAGGCATCAGAGCGGCTGTGAATGACTTTAATAAAGAAAAGGAATATAAAGTAATTCCAATAGGCGATATGCTTAGTGTTTATATCCCTTTTTAATAATTTTAAAGTAAAATGAAACTGCCCGCCATTTTGTTTATGGTGGGCAGTTTCATTAATTATTCTACTTATTAACTAACAATAAGCGTAATTGTATGCACAGAACTATCATTCAGTGTTACAACTATTTCTCTTGTAGAAGCACCGTAGTTAAATGCAATCACACTATTTGCTCTATCAGTGCCATTAGCCCTAAAGTGCTGGTCAACGTTTGCAGCAAAGCCATTATGCGTTACTGATTGTACACGACTCTCTGCATTAGGATAGATAAAGGGAACCGTCTGCCAAGAACCAGCTGCTATATTAACCGGACCTTGAACTTGGAAACCAACTGCTGGAGGTGTCCAGCCGCCGCCGCTACCGCCGCCGCCACTTAAACCTTCTGGTAAGTCGATAAGGGTGGGTTCGGTATAGGTGTCGCCGCCGGTGCTATAGCTTGCAAGCATACCGTAAGCAAGCGGTGTGGTGCTGCCATCGGTCATATAGGCAGTTTCAGCTGGGAGAGCGGCAACTCCTGCAGATGCTCTGGTCATTACGAAAAGAGCGTTCACTTGCATTGCAACGTTATTTAAATGTCCGTTACTCCAGTCTGTGCCTGCGTTTGTGTTGATAACGCCGCCAAAACTGAAAGATGTGCCATATTGACCTTCAGCAGCTGCGGTAGGCCTAAGCTCAACCGGTAATACTAAGTTAGCAACCGGACCTGTCGCGAAAAGTCTATGTGGTCTACTTTCCAAGCGGAACTGTACAGAAGTCGAAGTACCTGTAATAGCAATACCTTGTCCTAATCCTTCGAAATCAGTATCGCCTGCTGTTTGCATAGATACGTTAGGCTCCATCCAAAAAAGCACGTTTCTTGCAGTCGTATCACCGGCTGTAACAGCATCGGCATCACTAACTACGGTTGCGTTGGTGGCAGTCGCAGAAAGCGTGGCTGTAACCACAACGGGAACTGAGCTGGTGTTGTATACGCGTAAAATGCTATCACCGTCTGTTCCGAAATCTACAACATTACTTACGGGTTCATCGGGAACCTCGTCACCGGCTGTCAAGTCCATCAATCCAAGCGGATCAATAATAAAGTCCAAGTTAGCTGCCGTCGGCAATGAACCACCAAGAACATCTCCAAAGGTGTCAATTACAACAACGCCGCCTGTACCGGTAACGCCAGATGTGTTAACCGGAAGATCGCCAATAGGAGTACCAGTGCCGGCAGGGCCTGCAATAACTGGGAACGGCACAAGAATTGAAGCTAATAAAGAAAGTACTAACAGAATTGAAATTCCTTTTTTCATGTTTAAAACCTCCATGTTTTCTAATTTTCTACCATGATTGTTACGCCGACGGATACATCCGTCAGAATTTCTAAATCGTCGTCTACTAAAAAGTATGTTGCCACAGCGAAGTAAGTGCCCGCTGGCAATTCCACATCCAATGCGAAATTGCGAAGCTCCGAACCAAGTGGCATATAAGGCGAAACATACACAACCCCAAAATCTTCAATGAATAAATCAAAGAATACGGTGCGGCTGTTATTTGTCACGTTCCTTACCAGCGCATTTGGAGAAGGAGAGAGGGCGGTAGGAAATCGCCAGTTGGCAGACTTGCTGAACTCAAAGCGTCTATCTTCCGGCGCAAGCCTGCGCGCCTCAATTTCCGCTCTTATTTCGTCAACATTGTCTTCTGTAACGACAAAACCTCTGCCACCGGTTCTTCGTTCATAACCACCAATGCCCGGGCCTTCAATTAGCTGTACTACCGGTTCGTAAACTACTTCCGTTACCGGTTCTCTGTTTAGCAGAGAGACGATTACTGCGATAAGCGCGGCAATTATTGCTACAGCAACAATCACTATTGCAATAATTATCTTTTTTTGCCGTTTTTGCTTATCTCCTTTGTTACCATTTGATTTTGTCATACTGTGTGTATGAGCCTCCAATCATTTTTATTTTTTACCACCACCTCATTCCTCGCTGTGTTCAGAAACGGCTTCAAAAGCGGTGCATTCCGCCGAATCCGACAATTCATTTGTGTTGATTTCGGTTTCTGAAGGCTCTGCATTATCTGCTTCAACTGCTGCGTCCGCAATGTCGCCTTCGTTATATTCTTCCGAAGTTTCAGCGTCGGTTTCGTCCAAATTATCAGTTTCGACGCATCCTTCTTCGTCAGAGTCGGTTGTTAGGGTTTCACTGTCTTCTTCATCGTAGCCATCTTCGTTGGATTCTTCTTCTGTTTCTATTTCTTTGCATTCTTCTTCTTTTTGCGTTTCTTCGGAATCTTCTTCGTCGGGTTCTTCTATTGTTTCAGTTTCTTTTATGCTTTCTCCGCCGGAACAGGTTGAAGATTCGGAGTTATTTTCTTCGGTGATTTCTTCAACGCCTTCTTCGCCGTATTCATCTTCTGCTTCGGTTTCGTTGATTTCTTCTTCGTATTCGCAGACGCTAAATTCAACAGACACTTCGGCTTCTTCTTCGCATTCTTCATCTGCTTCCGGGATTTCCTCCTCGTCTTCATAATCATTTTCCTGAAACTTGTTCTCATAGTCTGGAAGTTCTTTTTCTGTTTCTATATATGAAGCATGGAATATAAGTGATATTGTAATTTCTGTGTCTACCCACCGTGCTTCACCGAATTGATTTACCGTGCCGCCGATGCGGATGTAGACGGTTTCACCGCTTTTAATTAAATACGTTTCGGTGGAAAGAGGATGGGTTGATAGATCATACGTTGTTACTATATCGTCATTTATGATGGAGAAGTTTAGATGAATATTATTTCCATGTGGGGACAATGCTTGAGATGACGAAATGTTAAATAAATGGCTGTCCTCAACAAGCGTGCTCGCGTTTACTATTGTAACAAGTTTATCTTCTTCGGAGTTGTTCGTTACAGGGAAATCTTCGGAAATTACAAAACCTGTGCCGGCTCTTTCCTCAAGCAAAATCATAAACGGTATTCTCTCCGGAAGGGAAAGCGTCTCGATGGGTGAAGGCAAATCGAAATCCTCTTCATCGTCTGATTCATTTTCATCGTCTGTCTCAAAAAAATCGGAGTATTCTTCATTTATTGTTTCGTCATAGAGTGAATATTCCTCGCAGAGAATTTCATCAGCAGTCGGATATTCTTCGCTTATAATACCTTCAACGATTATTTCTTCATTAGGAGAATTTTCATCAACGATTGATTCTTCGGCCAATGAATATTCCTCGTAAACCGAATCATCAATAGGAGGCTCACCAAGGTATTCCCCTTCATATAAACCATCCGCATATGTAGGAATGGCAAGTGTTATGGTCAAAATAACCGCTATAAACACACGCCCGCACATAGTCACCCCCCCTTTCAATATGCTAACAAATATTTAATTAATGTTCGTTTCCTCACATTATATAACATTGATTTGTAAAATGCAATCAAGATTTCTTGACTTTTTACAGCGGGGTTACATATTATATGAAGAAGCAATTATGGAAGTATTTTTCAGACTTTTGCGCTAAAACAGTCGCATCGGAAAACCATACGTGCCGCGCCGCAAGCTCGGGATTAATCCGGATTAAATTTGTCGCACAAACTCAATGTTAGGTAAGATAATTTTTATTTCTTCATCGTTGTCTTTGTCGCGCCAAAAAACTATATGCCGGATATATGCCTTTTCCGGAAAATAGCCGCGTATTTTCAGTTCGTTTATTTTATCGTTAAATTTACCCGAAAATTTTATAATTTGCTTATCACCCAAGAAGCAGCCATTATCGTTAACCGAAAGCACTTGCCCGCTCATAAGCAAAGATATTTCCCTGTTGCATTTTTTAAAATGACCTAAAAATACGTCGCGGTGTGAAAGTTGAAAACATATTCGTGATGGTGACGGATATATGATTTCATCTGTTATTTTCTTTATGCCGGGAGCATTAATGCCGGCGAAATAATTTCCGTTGCAGAAAATGTATAAGTTTTTCTTTGCTCGCGTAATGGCTACATATATTGCCCTTTTTATTTCATCGTTAATGCGCCCGGGAAATTGGCTTAGTGCCAAAAATACGTTATCAAATTCCCGTCCTTTGGTTTGATGAATTGTGGAAACAAGAATTCCTTCTTGTTCTGAAATAAAATCTTCAAGTTTAGACTCGCGAACGAATTGCTTGTAATCACTTTTATATTTCGTTTTATTGTGAGTGTCCTCAAAATTTTTTAGTAATTTTAAAATCCATCGTAAATTTTCGCTGCCTTCATATTGCCTTATTAATTTTGATTTGGCAGACTGCCAAACTTCTTCGCAAATTGTATAGCTGTCGTCATTAAAATTTGCGGCAAAACCGCGCAATTCATAAAGGTTTTGCAAATTGAAATCATTGTTTGTTTGAATTTGCCGCGCAGAAATTCCTTCTTGCTGCAACAGCCCGATTATATTAGATGCTTCATTGTTTTTCCTTGTTATTATGCAGGTTGAACCGACGGGCGTTAAACGAAGCACCGCGTTTACAACAGGAATTTCAATGTTGGCGGAACTTAATTTACATAATTGAATTTCTCCGTTTTCCGTTGATTTGGACATGATGGGTGTTGATTTCAATCTGTTTGAAATCGTTGCAGCGAAGAAATTTGCAAACTCTACAATGTTGGCGTGACTGCGGTAATTCTCTATAAGTTCATATTTTTTCGCATTTGGCTCGTCCATAAGCGACGCAAAATTTGCCGAGTTTGAATCTCTGAATTCATAAATATTTTGGTCGTCGTCGCCAACCGCAATTACACGCATTTCATCATTTAATTTAATAAGTATTTTTACAAGAGAGTATTCGGCTGCACTCATATCCTGTGCTTCGTCTATTACCAGAACGGTTTTTGTAAGCCTGCTGCGGTCAACTTCTCCCGCTCTTATTTTTTCAACGGTTTGCTCTATTATTTTGTCGGATTTATCTATATCCCCTACCCTTCCCAGCAAATCAAAGCAATATGAATGAAAAGTCATTATCTGAATAAAATTTGCGGCATTGCCGATAAGTGTCATTAAGCGCGTTTTAAATTCCGTTGCGGCTGCGCGTGAAAATGTTAGCATTAACATTTGCTCATGCTTTACATCTTCCATCATATATAACGACGCAAGCTTGTGAACAAGCAATTTGGTTTTTCCGCTGCCCGGTCCTGCTGCCACAACTATATATTTTGAAGCCTGGTCTTTTATGATGCTTAGTTGTTTTGGTGATAATTCGCCAAACAGTTGCTTGAATTTTTTCGGTGTAATGTTTTCACTTATTTCAGCTTTTCGCCCTTTGAAATACTTTAAAAGAAACATATTGTAATCCATAACAAAATAATCATTAACGAAATCCATTGCGTCATTGTAATCTTCAATTAAACGATTGGCATATTCGCCGACTATGTGAATTTGCTGCCTTTTGTTTTTGTAATACTCTTCAAGTTTTTCGTAATGTTCTTTGTTGTACTGTGCTTTGTTGTCTTTTTCAAGGCGTTCTATCCGCATGGCATTGTAGATTACTAAAAAACCGCCTTCAATTTTCATCGCACCAATTTTTAGTAAGTAATAAAGAGCGTCTTCTATTTCTTCCTGGTTTGCTTTTTCTGTAATTAAGCTTTGATTAAATGCGTCTTTAAGTTCCATCACGGAAAATAAAACAGGAAGTTCGCCGCCTTGCGTGGATTTTTCAAAAGGTTTTGAATACAAATAATTAATTACAAAGCCCGCGATTTCATGACGACGTACGCTTTTGCGAAGCAGCTCGGCAAGCAGAAGATACGGCTTTAAGGTTACATGATTTTTATTATATTCCGGCGTTCGCTTGATAAAACGTTTAATTGCAAAATAATTAAGAACTGTGCCAAGCTGTTTTATGGATGTATTGGCGTGTTCCGATTGCAACGTTTCGTTAATCTCTTTTAAATTGTAGGTTTTTTCTTCATCGTACAAATAGCCGCACAAAAAAATTTCGATATCTATATGCGTTGAGAGAATTGTTTTCGGGCGATTTTTTTGTTCATTTCTACTGATGTACGCGACAAGGTCTTTCGCGTCGGAAAGAATTCTTTCTTCGCGCAAAAGCCCTAAGACCCGTATTAAATCTTCTTTTACAATTCCCAGCCTGTCGGAAATATAATCAATTCGTGATTCTCCCCCGTCGTCTTTACCTTTTTGTTTGCTTTTTGAGGAAATTAAATCGCTTACTATACGAATTGCCTGTTGGCGCGAGGAATCGTCGAATCGCGCGGATTTATCTATTCGTTCCCGCGCTTCCGCTACGCTTTTTACTAAAATGCTGTCGGCAAAAATACGCGGCATATTTTGACCGCGCTTAACAAATCCTGATTGTTCCAAAGCACATATAGCTGTTTTAACCCGCGTTTCCATATCCAAAACAGAATCATCCCAGCCGGCGGCTCTTGCGATTTCAAGTGCGGACTGCGATATTTTCTCACGTGTTTTCGTTAAATTTTTTAACGCTCTCCAAATTTGACCGATTTCCTTTTTTGATAGTTTAGTTTGATTCAACATATTAAAATGTTTATTTAAATCTTCGTCGGAGTATAATGCGTAGCAATTTGCTTTAATATTTTCGTCACGACCTGCGCGACCTGCTTCCTGTACATAATTTTCAAGAGAATCCGAAATATCGTAGTGAATAACCATTCCGATGTCTTTTTTGTCAACGCCCATTCCGAATGCGGTTGTTGCTACAATTATATCAACTTCACCGTTCATAAACGCGTCTTGACTTGCAACGCGCAGTTGCTTGTCCATCTGTCCGTGATACGGTTTTGCGGGAAAACCGTCTTCTGTTAGCTTCGCGGCAAGTTCTTCCGTTCTGCGGGTTCGAGAAACATAAATAATTGTCGGGCAATCGTTGTCTGTTAGCAATTGCCGCAATTTTAAATCTTTCCCGTCTCTGCTTTCTTCCGGAAAAATATGATAACTTAAATTCACACGCGCGGAACTTGCCGTAAAAACTTCAAGCTCCAGAGATAAATTGCTTTTAAAATATTCTTTTATATCCGCAATTACAGGACGCTTCGCCGTTGCCGTAAAGCATGATACAGGTATGCTTTGCGGCATACTTTTTTCTTTTTGTAAATTGCTGATAAACTCACCGATGTATAAATAATCAACCCTAAAATCCTGTCCCCACGATGAAAAACAATGCGCCTCATCAATAACAAATCTGACGACATTTCTGCTTAAAAGCAGTTTCTCAATTGATTTTGAACGAAGTGATTCGGGCGATATATATAGCATACTTGCAGAGCCGTCTTGTACGCGTTCGAACGCTTTTGCGCGTTCAAGCGGGTCAAGCGAGCCGTTTATTGTTACGGCTTCCGTAATATTGTGTTGATTTTCAAGATTATCGGTTTGGTCTTTCATCAACGATTGTAACGGAGAAATAACTACCGTTAATCCTCTTTCGTTCATGCCTGCCATAAGTGCGGGAAGCTGAAATGTTATAGATTTGCCTCCCCCCGTAGGAAAAACCGCAAGGATGGATTTTCCTTCCACTGCCGCCTTAACCGCGGATTTTTGAAGCGGCTCGCCGTCATAGCTTCTAAAATCATCGTAGTGAAAGAATCGCTTTAACGCCTTCATTTCATCCAACGATTCATCGCAATAAGGACAAGACATACACTTGCGGTTTCGCAAATAATGCAAAATATTTTCCACACGCGGAAAATTTTTCAATACCCACGGCGGAGTTACAGAGTCATATTCAATTACTCCGGTTAAAGCCAATGCGTAGGAAAATTCTACGGGATATTTATGCGACAATTTATCAATAGGTGAGTTTTCGCATAACCTTCCTGCAAAAACATCAAGAATTAACTCACTCATATTATGTATAGTTTTATCATATTTGATGAAATCAAAAAAATATTTGAACTCAATTTTTTCATAAAGCAAGTTGAAAAATATTTTTTGTTGCTTAGGTGAGAGATTATTAAACGCCGTTACTTCGTCATAGAACAAATCGCGGGCTTTTTTTGCATCGTTTAACGGGTTGTTAAGTTCATCTGTGCTGAGTTTGTCATCTTTGACTAAACGATGATACGGCTTTTTTGGAAAAAGCAAAGGCGATAAATATAAAGTATCAAGGGGGAATATATTTTGGGGAAGTTTAAGATAATTCAAGTCGTGATTGATTATGTTATGCCCGCAAATATAATTGCTTCCGTGTAAAAATTCCAAAAAAGCCGGAATTGAATTCATATGGAATTCATCTCCCGTACTGTTCACCGCACCTATATCTAAAATCTTTTTGTCGTTAAAATCAATTTCCGTATCGAAAAAAATTATTTCGCTCATTTGAATCACCATTTGCATTTTACATTAACAAGCTTTTATCATCATATTGACGGCAATCTTGAATATCCTCAATAAATACAATTTCTTCTTCAATTTGGTAAACAATGCGATACCTGCCGCATGACATCATATAACGGTACTTTCCGCTTCGTAAATATGGCCTGTTGTAAACAGGATTGCGGTACGGCAATTTTTCGAGGGAATACATATCCTTTACAAGACAATCAAGAAGCCTTTCTGCGGCGGATTCGCTAACTCGTGCCAAAAATTCAAAGTGGTCATACATTCTGTCGTTGGCTGCGGGGTCAACGATAACCGTGTATACTTTATCTGCCTCACTCACGCGTTTTTGCCCCTTTTTTTATGGCTTTCCGCATATTTTTTTGAAAGTCATCGACAGAATAACCCTGCGTGCCGGACAGCCTTGCTTTTTCCGCCGCCAAAAGGCGTTCGGCAATGGCTAAATCATTTTCTCTTCGCCCATATGTTTCAATGTCCATTATAACGGTATCCCCTTCGCCGTTACGGGTTAGGAAAACCGGAATTTTGTTTGTACGGCATATTTCTGCAATACTGTTATAATTTTTGCGCAATTCACTTGACGGCTTAATCATCGGTTGCATTTTATCTGCCCCTTTAATTGTGAAATATGTATCACAATTATACCTATATAAACAACAAAAAAACAACCGCTAATAAAGCAGTTGATAATACCGGTTTTTTTCTTTCATACCTTACCATCATTTTGTATGCTAATACCTCGGTTTCAATGTCGGCGCGAATTAGATGTATACTCGGCGCGCTTGCGCGGATTTTCACGCCGTACTTGGAGCCGTGTTTTACCAGAACGGGGGGTTCGAGTTTCATTTCGTCGGTGGCGGGGGTTACAATGCCGTACCCTTTGCGGCGAACTTCTTCGAGAGCGAATTTTATTTTGTCGAATTCTTTTTTAGCTTCGGCTAGGACTTTTATTGTGGAAATCAATTGGTATTCGCCAGCGATGTCCATGCCTGTGGTTTCGGAGAGAATGCGATAGAAAAGGGTTTCGTCTACGGCGAGTTCTATGTGGACTGTGCCTTCTCCCAGTGCGATTTTTTCGAGCCGGGCTTTTTTTACGTGTTCGTTTTCTTCGAGGGAAGAAATGTGCCCGCGCATTTCGCGAAGTCTTCCAATGCCCGTTACCATTTGCTTTACCGCGCCGATGAAACTTTGTTTCAGCCAATGTTCAAGTGACAGAGTTTCAATCCATTTCGGATAATTTACGTGGATTTCCTGAACCGGGAATTCATACAAAACGCGTTCGATTACGGCGTTTATGTCTTCTAATTTCAGCTGGGCGCAGTTTAGTGCCATTACAGGCGCGGAATATTTTTCTGAAAGCTCATCGCGTAATTTTTCGGTTTCGGGCGAGAAGGGCGATTGCGTGTTTAAGAGAATTACAAAGGGCTTGTTTATGCCTCTTAATTCGCGGATTACGCGTTCTTCTGCATCTATATAGTCCTCGCGCGGAATGTCCGATATACTGCCGTCTGTTGTGATAACAATTCCGATTGTAGAATGGTCGTTTATTACTTTGCGCGTTCCCATTTCGGCGGCTTCCGCAAAGGGCATTCTGTCTTCCGACCACGGTGTGGAAACCATTCGCGGCGTTTCACCGTCGAGATGACCCGTCGCGCCGGGTACGAGATAACCTACGCAGTCAATCATTCGCACTTTGAATGCTGCTGCGTCGTCTAAATGAATTTCTACGGCTTCGTTCGGTACAAATTTAGGCTCTGTGGTCATTATTGTGCGCCCTGCCGCGCTTTGCGGCAATTCATCCGTTGCGCGTTCTCTGCTGTAGTTGTTTTCGATGTTGGGAATTACAAGCAAATCCATGAACCGCTTTATAAATGTAGATTTACCTGTGCGCACGGGGCCTACTACCCCTATGTAGATGTCGCCTTTCGTGCGTTCGGCGATGTCGCGGTACAAATTTTGATAATCCATAAAAAAACCTCCCTTTGTTGTTTTAATTGTATGGATACAATATACTATGCAAAAGAAAGTAATGTATGCTACATTGCTTGTATTAATTGGTTGATTATAATGAGACGTTAACTTCCTCAAAGCTTAACTTGGTTTACAACGGAGCAAAATGTCAGGTACTCTTCACCGCATTTTCATCGCGCGCGGCGGTGCACGTGATATTTCGCTCCACAAGGTTCACAGTATGAAGAATTCCTGGCTTATATGCCGCTTGTACAAGCATATTCGTGAACGTAAATCAATTTTATAAGGACTTCCCCGTATACAGTGGCTTACGAGTAAAGCTCACAAGCCGCTGTATGCGATGGCAATTCGGTTTGAACCGAAATACATATTTTATTTTTATTATTACAACTATGCTAAAAATTTCTGTTTTCGTCATAAATAGCCCCTAACCAGCACAGGTTATAAATGCTAAGCCCTTGCTTGCCGCAGTTCAGATAGCCTGTGCCGTAAGCTATTTGAAATCACTCATGTAATATCTATTGTCGACACAGCCTGACGGACTCCCGCTTCATTTTATCGGTCACATGACCGTATTGAAGCAGGGACTGATTTTAACTACATATTTTAAAATATAAATGTTATAATGACACTGTATGAATCTTGGAAGCGGGGAGATGATTTTTGTGATGAAAAAACGATTTATATCATTTGCATTGGCTATTGTGATGATTTTAAGTATATCAACGCCTGTAAGTTTAACTTCTTACGAAAGCGAAGATGAAACATTATTTGCCGAAGAGCACCTGTTAGACCTCTTTAATAGCTACACAACAACACCTGCGGCGATTTCGGTTATGAATGCATCGGAATATTTTCTGCGGATTTACGGAAGAACCGACCCGTGGAACGGGATTGATATTGATTTTGCAAATATTCCGGGAGTAAATCTAAGCACCCATACCTACACTTTAACGATAACGGGATTTGTGCCGGGCGGTTCGGGCAACATGATTGAACTTGAAGAACCTTTGAACGGTACGCCGGCATGGGAAAATCGATTTCATTTTAACCGCTCTGTTAACGGAGAAAATTTTACGATTACATTGAACAACGTAAACGAGGCATTTTTCGCCGGCTTACAGAATCACAACAGGATGGATGGCGGAACATCGCGGCGCATAAGAATCCGATGCATAGGTCCGTGGCCGGATATTGCGACTTCGGAATTTGCAATTGAAAATGTTACAATTACAAACGGCGGCAATGTAATTTGGTCTTTGGCGCAAAATGTGTTGCATGCAATGGGTGTTGGAGAAATAACGCCCATATGGGATTTGAATAATATTGACGGGATATGGGTTGCTGCAACTAGCGTAGTCGGTTTTTCGGTTGTGAAGGCGGAAAACCGGAACGGAAGCGACACACCACCCGCACCACCGGTTTTTTCTGCGAATGCCGGTTTTTTCGCGGAGTCTTTTAATTTGATATTAACATCCGAGCCTGACACCGTGATTCGCTACACCACAGACGGAAGCATTCCAACGCAGTCTTCGCCCGTGTACACTAACCCTATTTTGATTCATTCGCCCGAACCGACGCAGGCAAACAGCCCCATGTCTTTTCGCGGTGTCGGCAGATATGTTTCGGGCTGGAGCGGCGGGTTGCCCGTTGTTACCAATCATGACTATGTTCCGCGATTTTATTATAACGGGATGGTTGTCCGTGCAAGGGCGTTTAACGGAAACGCCGGCTCGGAAACCGTGACCCGTTCTTTTTTTGTTGACCGGGACGGTAGAGGACGCTTTAATACGCAAGTTATGTCCATTTCCGTGGAGCCGGAGCATTTCGCGGGCGAAACGCAGGGTTTATACCGTAACTGGTTCAGGCAGGGCTGGCCTATGCAGCCCGTAGTCAATCAAACAAGACAAATTGTTCATATGGAAATGTTCGGTGCGGACGGAAAATTAATGCATCAACAGAACGCCGAAGCTTGGGTATACGGCAACTGGTCACGCGGAAACCCGAAACGCTCGTTACGTTTTAATTTCAACGCGGGCGACGGCGATATAAGAAATTTGCCGCAATTTATTCCCGACACAAGACGAAATTATTACGCTCCAACGGAACTTGTACGCAATTTCAGGCACCTCAATGCGCGAATTTCCGACCCGGGCGATTCGGAAATTCGCGAATGCATTGTTCATTTTTTAAGCGAACCGCTTCGCCCGACCATACAAAACAGCACTTATGGCGCAGTGTTTGTAAACGGCGAATTTTGGGCTATGTATAATTTACGCGCGCACAGGCACGAACATCTCATCGGCCAAATGTACGGCGTATCTCGCAGTAACGTGGAAATTTCGGACAATACTATGCCTTTTCACACTTCTATAAATGCTTTGGCACCATTTACCGTTCAGGAAAATTACGAAGCACTAAATAACATCATCGACATGGATAATTTCATAGATTATATAATTATCGGCTACCATTTCGATAACTGGGATTGGGTGAATAATAATTTCGAGTTTTGGCGTACAACAGAATATATCCCTGACGTTTATGGTGGCGACATGCGATGGCGTTTTGTTATTCACGATTTCGATAACGGAATAAATCATCCCTCGAATAATATGATGACTTTCTTAACATCGCGCAGCGGAATGGACCCACCTATGCAGCTTGACCCTTGGGGCAACGCTCAGTTGCGTCCCGCGTGGGCGGCAAACACATTTATAAATCTTTTTCAAAACGAAGAATTCAGAAACACTTTTGCGGCGCGATATTCCACTTACACCGGAACGGCATTTCATCCGTCGCGTGTAAATGCGATTCTTGACCGAATGGTTGACGAACGAATGGATACTATCGGAGCAGATATGTACCGCTGGAGTTTTCACGGAGCGCAAACGCCGACCGACAGCAATGCCATGAACAACTGGCTTACCGCAACATGGTGGGGATACAGAAGCAGTATCTACGGCGTTCAGCAGGTTTTAACGCGTCGCGCAAATTATTCAATCGGGCATATCCGCGGATACTACAACAGAACAGACCGCCCGAATTTAAGCTTGGGGCTGGATACTTCGGGATTTACAAATATCAAATGGACAACGGATTCTGATATGGGCTTTTTTGATATAGCGGGAGCGCAAATCCGCGCAGACCTTTTCGACAGAGGAAACCTTGACGATTATGCGTTTTGTGTCAGCGATTTTAACGCTCAATATATTCGCGGGTTGCCCGTTGAAGTTACCGCAAGGGCGTATTCGGATTATGTGTTTTCGCATTTTGAAATAACAATAGGAAGTGTTACGGAATCTGTCTACGAAAACCCGACAAGCATTACTCCGCCGCGGAACAGCAACACCCCGATTATTGTAAACGCGGTGTTTGAAGAAGAAATAATTATACCCGGCGAGTACACAGTGCTGATGAAACTGACACGAACAGAACCTAACGCAACCGCGGACGCGGGCAACCAATTCAACGCGACGGGCGGGCTTTTTCGAAGCAGTTCACATTTAACAGCGTGGAGTGGAAATGTGCGCAGACCCATTGGTATCGACGGCACTAACCGCGCACCTATGGTTTTCAATAATTTCTCGGACGGCTGGCGTTCGGTTAATCAGGAGGCACAATCGGGTAACCCGGACTTCGGCGTTACCGTAGATACCGCTTCGGCATTTGAAATTATATTTGAAACAACGGGGCATGAAAACATCAGATTTTCTGCGCGGCAACGCTCTACGGGCAGCGGCCCCGACTTTTTCGCGCTTGCATACAGAATAGGCAGTGAAGGAGGGTTTACCTCCATTCCCGGCACAAAAACCGAGAACAGGCAGTCGCCGAGTACGCACCAAAACAATAACTATACCGACTTCGACCGTCCTGCTACGCAGTCGTTTGACAAGTTTCTTCTGCCTGCGGAAGTTGAAAACCAAGAAGAGGTATATCTCCGCGTATATATGCGTGAAAGCAAGATACCTGCAAGCGGAAGAAGCAACGGCAACACTTCCATTAATGACATCGAAATAATCGGTGATGAAATGGAGGGTGTTTTCGTACGCCCAACTTTTTCGATAGCAACTGTAAACGGCCGAGCCGGGAGAAATGTTTCTGTAAACGTAAACATTTCCAAAAATCCGGGTTTTGCCGCGATGATGTTCAAACTTGACGTTCCTCAGGGGATTACATTAACACGAGTAAAAACTCATGAGGACTTAGAAGATTTCTTTCATGCCCCCGAAGACGAAAATGTTATGGCAGCAAGCCAAGTCGTAATGGGCTGGACGGGGATGACACACGAAACCGGAAATTTCACACAAGACGGAACGATTCTTACGCTGACATTTTATGTAGATGAAAACGCGGCACCCGATTTTTATCCGCTCACCGCAATATTTTCAAACGCTCACGGTGTTGAAGAACCCGCAAACTACGCGGGGCAAAGCTTGAATATTTCAATTAAAAACGGCGGTATTGAAGTAATACACAGTGATTGTATTATCTGCGCGGGAGCATGTACGCTTGGCGACATTGATGGCGACGGGCGAATAACCTCTGCGGACGCTACGGCTCTTGCACGTCATCTGATTAACCCTAACTTTGAAATATGCTTATATGCCGCGGATTTTTTCGGTGACGGAATTTTAACACCTTACCATGTTACTTTACTCGCAAGATTGCTGGTGGGTCTTGATGTAGCCTTGGGAAATAATAATGGTTGAGGTAAAAAATCTTACGAAAAAATACGGCTCGCGCATTGGAATTGAGAATTTGAATTTTTCAATTAACGCAGGCGAAATTGTGGGCTTTCTCGGCCCGAACGGCGCGGGGAAAACCACGACAATGAATATAATGACGGGTTTTATTGCGGCAACCGAAGGCGATGTAATAATTAATGGACTGGATATTGTTGCGGAACCGGAACGCGCCAAAGCAAACATCGGATATTTGCCCGACACGCCGCCCGTGTACGGCGAAATGCGCGTAAACGAATATTTGAACTTTGTAGCGGATATAAAAGGAGTTTGCAAAAACCGCAAAGAAATGCTTTCAAATATCATGGAGCAAGTAAATATTTCGGAACAATCGCGGCGACTTATACGAAACCTTTCGCGGGGGTATCGTCAGCGGGTTGGGCTTGCGCAAGCAATGGTCGGCGAGCCGAAAGTAATCATCATGGATGAACCAACAACAGGCCTTGACCCCAAGCAAATTATAGAAATGCGTGGCGTAATCAGACAGCTTGGTAAAAAACACACGGTAATTCTTTCAAGTCACATCATGCAAGAGGTAAGCGCGGTTTGCGACCGCGTTTTGATAATTAATCAAGGAAAAATTGTAGCGCAAGGCACAACAGAAAACCTTTCTGCGGGATTGCAAAAAAATAGTGGACAAACCCTTATCCGCGCCAAAGGCGATGCAACACAAATCCAACAAGCGTTGAGTGTTCTGCCTGAAATCATAGACATCATTGAAGAACCTCAAAAAGAGCCCGGCACAATAGAATTCCTGATAAACGCCGACACAGACATCCGCGAAGCAATTTTCACCTGCATGGCAAAAAATAATTTCCCCATATTGCAAATGAAACCGAAAGAGCTTTCCCTTGAAGAAATATTTCTTTCTATTACGGATTTAAAAACAAGGACTGACTACAATGGCAATTAGAAACCTCACCAATTTCAATGACCCACTGTTCCGTAAAATAAGTAAAGAAGTCTCAAAGTTTGACGACCGCCTTTGGACTTTGTTGGACGATATGCGCGATACTCTCGAACGCGTAAAAGGATATGGATGCGCTGCCGTGCATGTTGGCATATTACGGCGGGTGGTTGTTGTACTTGATAAAGATGGCGTAATCGAACTTATCAATCCTTCTATTACGGAGGCAAGCACTAAAACAGAACGTGTGTTGGAAGGTTCGATTGCCCCGGGTGCTCCTAGAGGTTATGTAGAACGCCCTATTAAAGTTACTGTATCTGCGCTCGACAGGCATGGCAATCCGATAACGGTAACAGGTGAAGGATTTCTGGCTGCAACGTTTTGTCATGAAATTGACCACCTTGACGGAATTTTGTTTACAGATAAGGCAGTGAAATAATAGAATACCATATAATAAAACCGCCCCAAGCCACGGAAGCTACATTTCCGGCTTGGGGCGTTTTACATTTTTGTTTTATCTATCCAAAATGTCATTCCGCAACCCATAGCACCCGTTGGTCGTTTTATAAAACCGAATTTTTCGTAAAATTCTTCTTTTCCGTCTCTCGACATAAGTTGGATTAATTTTTTTTGTCCCGGTGATATGTTTTCGTTAATGTAATTCATAATGCGCTTCATAATTTCCCCGCCGATTCCCTTACCTTGATATTCCGGCACGACAATTACATCCGTAATGAAAACGACATAGCCGTAATCGGTAATAACCCGCGCCATGCCGATTGCTTTTTCATCATCCCGCGCACAAACCGTGAATGCGGAGTTTTCCAATCCCTTTGACGTAAGTTCGTTTTCGATTGCGTCCCAACCAACGGCAACGCGTAAATAATTAAATTCTTCAACTGTGAGAGAATTTGTGTATTCAATATTCATAAATTAACTCCTCCTTATTGGAATTCGCAAAACAAACACAGAGCCCTCATCCGGCTTCGAGGTTATGCGAATGTTGCCGTCGTGAAGCAAAACCGTAGAGCGCGAAATAGCAAGCCCAAGCCCTGTGCCGCCCGTGTCGCGGTCGCGGGTTTTATCCACGCGATAAAAGCGGTTGAAAATCTTATCTTGTTCATCTTCGGGGACTCCGATACCTGTGTCTTGAACTGTGATAAACGCGTTTTGATGGTCGGAATCGACTACTACTTTTACCGTACCCCCCCGAGGGGTATATTTTATTCCATTCTCGACAATATTTGAGATAGCAAGTGCGAGTTTTATTTCGTCCGCGTCTATTTGAACGGGGCGTACTTCCTCGAAAAGCAATACGACTTTTTTCTTTTCCGCCAAAGGCGACAGGCGTTTTAAAATATCTTCAACAAGTCGGTTTATATCTGTCGGCGCAATGTTTAAACTTTGCTCGCGTTGGTCAACCTTCACCAGCGCGAGAAGGTCGTTAGTGATATTAACCATGCGGTCAACTTCGGAGTTTATATCCTGCATAAATTCGCGGGAAACTTCCTCCGGCACTGATTCCTGCGAAAGAATAGACTCGGAAAGAACTTTTATGGCGGTAAGCGGTGTCTTTAATTCATGCGATACGTTTGAAACGAATTCTTCACGGGTGCGTTCAACTTGTTCAAGTTTTTCGGTCAAGTCGTTGAAAGTGGCGGAAAGAATTGAGTATTCATCCTTGCTTACAATTGGAATGCGCAGGTTCAACTGCCCCGCAGACATTCTTTGAACCGTACGAACAATTTGGCGAAGCGGCATAATCAGCCATTGCAATGTAACAAAAACAAGCACGATTACAAGAAGCCCCACCGCAATGCTGTATAAAAGCAGTTGCGCACGAATTCCCGAAAGCGATTCAAAAATATCTTCGACATTCGCTACAAGCATAACCGCGCCGACACGCCCGCTAACTTCGTCACGCGCACTCATTGTGACGTAAAGCACATACTCGTCGCCACGATGTAGATTAATTGAATCGTTTCCGCTCAATGCGCTGAAAATCTCCGGTTTTAAAATTGTCTGCCCAATCAGCGAATCCAGCGTGTGCCAATTGGAATCCTCAATTACGCGTGCACGGTCGTCGATAATAATTATTCTTACGCCCCACTCGTTGCTTCTTCTTCGCACTCTGTCTTGCAACACATCCAAAGATGCCGTCTGCTTTAGCCCATCAAATGTAAACCCCGTCACAATATCGCTCATGATATGCGCACGCGGTTGTAATTCACTTATTCGTTCATTCAAGAAATAATTTTGAATGAATGCCATTATTATAAAATTGAAAACTAAAAGCGGCACAATGCTTAATGCGAGAAAGCTAAGCGCGAGCCGCCATCGAAGGCTGTGATACCATGGCAACTTATCTGAAATAGTACCCCACTCCCCACTTGGTGAAGATATACTTCGGGTCGGAAGGATTTTCCTCTATTTTTTCGCGAAGGCGACGCACGTGAACGTCTACGGTGCGAACGTCACCGGCGTTGTCCGCGCCCCAAAGCTGCGCAAGTAAAGCTTCGCGGGTGTACACCTTGCCTACATTGTTCATCATAAATTCGAGAAGGTCGTATTCCTTCGCGGTAAGATAAATTTCCGCTTCCATTACAAAAACGCGCCGGGATTGCGTGTCCAACGTAACATCACGAACTGTGACAATGTGTGTTTTCTTTGCCGGTTTTTCCCGTGCCGCACGGCGCAGAATGGCTTTAATACGCGCTTTAAGCTCTAAAATATTAAACGGCTTTGTAATGTAATCGTCTGCGCCGTATTCCAATCCCATTATTTTATCCATGTCCTCGCCTTTTGCTGTTACCATAACAACAGGCACCGCGCTGAACTCCCGAATCTGACGGCACACATCAGTTCCTTCTATTTTCGGCAGCATCACGTCAAGAATAATTAAATCATACGCTTTGTCACGCGCCATCTGCAACGCTTCTTCGCCGTCATACGCCATATCAACTTTCATTCCGTCTTGCTCCAGACTGAATTTTATTCCCTTAACGATGTTTTTTTCATCATCAACAACTAATATGTGCGCCATTTTTCACCTCACGAAAGGACGATAATTATTTCTAAGAAAATTTCTTTGCTTTTTGTATTATATCTATTAGCGGTGCAAATTACCAGTGTTTACGCGGAAGAAATAGAAATTCCGCCGATGCCGGAATATTCTGCTGCCGCCGTTGTGTTAATGGACGCGTCAACGGGGCTTGTTTTGTATGAAACCGAGGCGCACACGCAGATGTATCCTGCCAGTATAACGAAGGTTATGACCGCGCTGATTGTTCTTGAACACGCAACGGATTTAGACGAGCGAATAGAATTTTGCGATTACGCGGTTTGGTCTATTCCGCGTAATTCTTCGCATATTTATATGGACGTTGGCGAGACGTTAAGCATTCGCGAATCATTATATGCTTTAATGCTGGAATCTGCGAATGAAGTTTCTATCGCGCTTGCGCTGCATATAGCGGGAAGCGTTGAAGAATTCGCGGACTTAATGAACCGCCGCGCAACCCAGATTGGCGCGGTAAATACAAATTTCGTTAACCCGAGCGGTTTGCCGTCAAGCCAGCATTATACAACCGCATACGATATGGCGTTGATAATGCGTGAAGCCGTGAAGAATCCTGTTTTCACAGAGATAATTTCTTCTGTACGTTTCGACATAGCTCCGACGGAGCGGCAGCCCGAAACGCGGCATTTGTTAAATTTCAATCAAATGATTCGCGCCGGTACGTTTTTTGATGAAGACGTTGTTGGCGGAAAAACCGGCTGGACAACCGCCGCAGGAAACACTCTTGTAACATACGCGAACCAAGACGGACGCCGTTTAATTGTGAGTGTTTTGCAAGGCGTGGGAACGGGTGCGTTTACAGACACATCCGCGTTGTTACGATACGGTTTTGCGTTGCCAATGGAAGATGTCACCGTTTTTGATTCCGCCGCGTACTCCGTAACCGTTCCCGTTTATCAAAAAATCGGCGGCAACCCGACGGAAATAGGGCGCGTGCGATTAATGGCGAACGATGATTTGAAATTTCAAATGCCGCACGGTTGGATAAATTCGTGGCTGCGTTACGAGCTTTCCGTTCCCGAGACATTGGCTCCGCCTGTTCTTTCAGACACAGCGGTCGGGCGCGTGACTGTTTATGTACAAAATATCCGCGTGGGCGAAGCAATGCTAACCGCTCGCGATACTGTTCTCGCATACATTCCCGGCATCGAATACGCCGAAGCAATGGACGTTGAATCCGCAAACGAAATTATTTTCAACGAACCATCCTACGAACAATTTCAAATTTTTACAGGCGCATTATCATTTTTAAATAACGAATATGTATTAACTTTAATTATTCCTCTGACGCTGTCGCTTTTTACGCTTTCGATTTCACTTTTTGTGGTTGCGACGCGGCAAAAACGCCGCCTACGCCGAATGCTTCGCCAACGCCGCGCACGTTTTAACAGATACCCACATTATCGGTATAAGTCAACATCTTAAAATTAATCAAAAGCCTGTCAAAGTGGCTACAAACGCCATTATGACAGGCTTTATCATAAATCGGGGAAACAGGATTTGAACCTGCGCCCTCTTGGTCCCGAATGTGGAGACCTCTTTTAGCCCCGCTTTGGCAAGCCTTGTTATGTCTGCATTTGTTAAGTTTTTGTGAGTTGAAATTTCGGTGTGCATTGGTGGTTTCGTGTGGTTTTTAATAAAGTTGTGAGGTTTTTGTGAGGTTTGAAATTAAAGACCTCACGAACTAATTTTTTACCAACGCCAATCTTTTTGTAGGCGGTATTTTTCTGCTTTCGGACTTTATACTCGGCAGCTTGATAATGTCGCCTATTATATCCGAAGCCATTGCGTCTGCGGTCTGAATCGTGTGGGAGTAGATGGAGTTGGTCGTACTCACATCTGCATGACCTAACCGTGCCGCTACCGCCCGTGCCGGCACTCCGCTCATAATGAGAAGCGTTGCCGACGTGTGCCGGAGGGAATGCGGCGTAAAGTGGGGGAAGCTGTGCGCTTCCCTAAATTCCTTTGTCCACGCCGTAATTGAATCGGGATGTATCGGCAATCCGTTCTCTTGGGTGAAAATTTTTCCGCTATCGTTCCACCTATCGCCCATTTTAAGGCGTTCCTCAAATTGCCATGATTTATACTCGTACAGTAAATCCATCATTTCATTTGGCAATTTTATAACGCGGTTTGATGATTCTGTTTTCGTGCTTTTCTCAAACGTACCCATACCGGGGATGTATTGGTTCGCTTTCGTTATGTGAATCACATTGCCGTCAAAATCCACATCGCTCCACAAGAGACCGCAGGCTTCGCCACGGCGCATTCCGGAGTACATAAGCAACATTAACACCGTGCGCCATTTGAGCGACACGGTCAATAACGCTTCTGCCACAAGAAGGGCTTCCTTGTCGTCAAGATATGCTGCTTCTTTTTTTTGCATCTTCGGTGGTTCTACCCGCCGCGCAGGATTGTCATAAATGACTTGCCACTTGACCGCTGTTTCCAAAATCGTGCTGATTAGCCTGTGATGGTGGAGTATTGTCTTGGGGGAAAGGGCTTCCTTGGGGGTAGTTATCTCGAACAACTCCCCCGCTTCCATTCCAAGACTGGCGGCAATTTTACTCGCACTTTCGCCATTTACCCGTTTTCCTTGGCAAGCTGATGTAATCGTGATGGGCGCGACCCCGGCGGTTTTCGATAATGCTGTGCGAGTTATTCCGCGCTCCCCTAGCAGTGTAGCCAGCTTGTTTGTAACCGCCGTTGTATTCGTCTTTTTTACGCCGACCTCCGACAAATTTGCATAAAACTCTTGCAAATGGTGCGGACGCAATTTTTCAAGTGGGATATTTCCAATGGCAATATTTACACGGGCAAGCAAGTCTATGGCTAAACACTTGTAAGCTGGTGAAAATATATCCTTGTTAACGTCCATCCATCGAGCGGCAAACTCTGCGAATTTGATGGATGTGTCCAGCACTTTACCCGAACGGCATTTTTCCTCAAAGAGAACTTTTTCACGCTCCAGTGCTTTTTCAATTTGACGTGGCTTCATGTTCGGCGTAGGTGTCCATGTATGGTATTTGAGAATCTGCTTACCGGCTATATCCCGACCGAGGCTTACCCGGATTTCGTAGGATACAGAGCCGTCTTTGAGCGTCCGCTGTTTTGTTGTTGCCATTGGGAACTCCTCCGCAAAATTTATTCGCTCGCCGCGTCATCGTTTCCGTCCAGTTTATTAGTTCCTCGTATGCGCTTAACCTCATCAATAAAATGCTGGAGAGATTCTTCTCCCATAAGGTGTGATATGTGGGTTTCTATAGCGTCCGAGGATTGTCTAATAATTCTATCTGCAAGAGATTCTAATACTTGCTCTGCCTTTTTCTTATCTTCTTGAACAGAAACCTTGAATTCAGCAACCAGCTTTAAGGGGTCGTCAATATTATTAAAAAGGTCTAAGTCTATACCCGCAACCATCGCGTCTGCGTTGTAGCAAACATTGCGAATTAAGACGATAAGTTCTTTCATGTCGCGCAAAAATGTATTGCACACATTCAAACCCGAATCTCGAATGTCGTAAAAAGCATCATAAATGTAGCCGTAAATATCAAGAAATTCCTGTCTTGTGCTGATAGCTTCGTAGTTGAGCTTTCCGTCAAGACCATTGATGGCATTGGACATATCACATAAACGTTCAACATTCACCTTCATGGAATAAACATTGCTCATACCTAACAGATAGTCGCTGTCGCATCCATAATAAGATGCAATTTTGTATAATTTTTCGATGTTGGGTTGCACCGAGCCGTCAATGTACTGCGCTACAGCTTGTCGGGTTGTCCTTATTGCATCGGCAAGCTCTTTTTGCGTTGTCTTGTTTTTCTTCATCAAATCTTGTAGGCGCTTTGCAAAAATCGAGTCTTGACCTACAAAGCAATTCGTAAAATTCACATCCATCACCTTTCGTGCATTGATTGCTTGCGTGTAAAAATATTTCGGTAATATATACTTGCTTTTTATTTTCTCTTGCGTTATGCTATGAGCATAGCAAGAAATCACGACACGGTCAAGAGAAAAGAAAATAAATATCGGGGAGGTGCTTCATGGGCGAAAACATGGATGCATTAGCCAAAGAGGAAAAACGGGCATATTTCAAGAAATGGCGAGAAGCTAACCGAGAAAAGGTAAAAAAATACAATGCCACCTACTGGAAAAAACGTGCTGAAAGGAAATTAGCGGAAAAGAAGGGGATACAACTATGAGGATGCGTACACAATCGGAAGTCATGAAACATATCCGTCAAGATGACCCGGACACAGCTATCACGCCATGGGCATTGCGAAGTATGGTCTTATCCGGGAAAATCCCAAGCGTTCAAGTTGGACGTAAGCGGTTGATAAACATTGACACGTTGCCGGAGTACCTCTCACCAACGTCTGAACCTGAACCGCCCGAAAGAACTTTCGGCGTAATTCGGCCGCTTCGCATGGCGAAATAAATTGATTCCGGGATTTATGAGGCGGTGATTATATTGGCGGGGTGGTTAAAGTTACACCGATGCTTTTTAGGTTGGGAATGGTATCGCGATACCAATACGAAAGTTATATTCTTGCATCTTCTGCTACTCGCCAACCACGGGGAAAGCAGATACAAAGGTTTCACACTTCACTCCGGGCAGTTAATAACGAGTTTTGCCGAAATATCGGAAGCTACGGGGCTAACTGTAAGGCAAGTGCGTACTGCAATAAATCACTTAAAAACGACACGCGAAGTGACAATCAAAACGACAAACAAATTTAGCGTGATAACCCTTGAAAATTGGGCTTTCTATCAAAACGAAATCGACGAAGCGACAAGCAAAACGACACGCAATGGGTCAGTCAAGCGACAAGCAAGTGACACGCAACCGACACGCTTAATAGAAGAATGTAAAGAATTTAATAATGATAAGAAGGAAAGAAATATATCTGTGCCGGCAAAGCCGGCTGTTACAAATAAATTTATACTCCCGTCCGTTGAAGATGTTACGGATTACTGCCGGGAACGCGGGAATAGCGTTGACCCCAGCCGATTTATTGACTTCTACACCTCCAAGGGCTGGCTTGTTGGTAAAAACAAAATGAAATGCTGGAAGGCAGCCGTTCGGACATGGGAAAAAAATCAAAGCGGAGGTGTGGCTAATGATGCTAGCGGGAACAGTGGCGGATATTATAAAATCGGGGGTGCTGATGACCCCTACAAGGAAATCATGCAGCAATGACGAAAGCGAGTTTTCCCCGCTTGGTGCAATAGCCGCCGGGACACAGGTGGATTTCAATTCGCCGCTTGCTCGTTGCAAAACGTGCAACCATCCTGTCGAAAAAGACATTGTAATTTTTAACGCAAAACGGCGGGTACGAGTTATATGCCAATGTCAAAAAGACGAACTCGAACAACAAGCCGAAGCTGACAGGGAAAAAGAGTTGCGGCGGCGGTTAGATAAATTTCGCGCATATTCTCTTATGGATGACCGATTCTCTGAATCAACTTTCGATAATTGGACGCACAGACCCGACAATGCGGGTATTTACACGTTAGGTAAGCGATATTGTGAAAAATGGGATACGATGTTTGCAGAAAACCAAGGCTTATTACTTCACGGTAAAGCGGGGTGTGGCAAAACATACCTCAGCTTCGCAATAGCCAACGAGCTTTATAAAAAGGGCAAAGCAGTAATTGCAATTTCTGTGGCGCGAATCCTTGCCGCTATTAAAGATAGTTACAGCAATCACGGAGATGCAGGCGAAAACGATGTTTTGAATACTCTCCGCGAAGCAAGCCTATTAATACTTGATGATTTGGGGGTGGAGTATAAAACCGCATGGGCATACGAAAAACTGTACGCGATTATTGACATACGCTACCGTGCCAACAAGCCAACCATCATTACCACCAATCTCACGCTTGCCGAGTTACGAGAAAACCTCGCCGCAGTAGATGCAAAAAGCAACCAGCGCGACCCTTCGGAACGAATATTAAACCGTGTAACCGAAATGTGTGTCCCCTACGAAGTTAAAGGCGCAAGTTTGCGAGTGGAAAAAGGTAAGCAGAAGCGGGTAGAATTATTCACACAACTTGGAATAAGTGGGCAATAAAATTTCGCTGGAAATAAAAAAGCAAACGCCAACCTTCGGCATCCGCTTTCCCCAATGACCTGTCAAAGTTATTTTATGGGGAGTGGGTACGAATGTCAAATATTGATTGCGAAGCATTGTATTTGCAATATCGAGGGCTAATATATAAAATTTGCAACCGCTTCAAAGATTACTGCGAAATTGACGATTTAATGCAGACGGCATATTTTGGTCTACACAAAGCCGCTACCACATTCAACGAGGACATGGATGCATCCTTTACGCATTATGTAGCCCTTTGTGTAAAATGGGTGCTAATCCGAGAAATCGCAAAAACGAGGAGGTTAATCCGTGTCCCGGTTCACATGAACGAAAAAATTCAACATTACCTGCGTTCCCACCGCGAACTATCGCATGAATTGTTACGCGACCCGCTTCAGCATGAAATCGCTCAACGAATGCAAATTAAGGTCAAAGACGTTGAGAAAATTGAAAAAGCAATAAATTTACAGAACGTGACATCACTTGACGCGCCATTGACTGATGACGGCGGTTTTACACTGGCTGACACCGTAGCGGATGCAGACGCGGAATATATTTACGCCGTGGCAGAACGCCATGTGCTTTGCACCCAATTATGGGCAGCGGCGCGTGGTTGCTTGCGCGATGATATGTTTGAGGTTGTGTCCGATTATTTCCGTAGCGGAATAAATTTCACCAAGCAAGCGGAGCAAAAAGAGACACACAGGCAATGTTTGCATGAAAAATACAAAAAAGCATTGAAATTGTTGCGAAGGAACAAACAAATTCAACAAATTGGCAAGGATTGCGGATATTTCTACGAAAGTGGGCGACACGTAACCCTTTCAGAATGGAAATACACATTTACATCGACTGTCGAGAAAGAGGTTCTTCGGCGCGAAGAACGCGCAAACCGATTCAGACCAAGCGAGGGGGAAACACTGTGCAACGTAAGGCAAAACTTGATTCCGAAACTCTGAAAGTGATTGCCGGTCACGCCATCGACTGTTATCGCAAGCATGAAGCAACGGCGGCAAAGAAGCGACACGATAGAAAAAGAACGATTGTAAAATTGCTTTTGGAGAATTACCGCGCCTTACTTGTGAATGATGAAAACGCAATTTACAAAATTACACAGGCTGTTGGTGCTGATATTTGCTTTATTGTGAACCAATTCGAGACAATCATTGGCATTTACAAAAAATACTGCGACCGCTCCACGAAAAAAGAGGACGAGCGGCGATACAGGTCACTCTTTTTGCGATATATCGCAAGCGAACCCAAGACCGTTGACGAAATTGCTGATGGTGAGTTTGTAGACGCGCATACCATTTACCGCGATATTAAGAACGCCGTAGACCACTTGACGGTTTTATTTTACGGCATTGATGGGCTTGTGGTAAACCAATGAGCCAACAGACAATTACCATTATGATGGGGGCAATGGGAACGGTTGACTTCCTAAGTGCCGACTATGATTTTCCCGCTTCATATACCCCGGAAGAATACGCCACCGCTATGGATGATTTACGGAACAGGTGGGATAGCGGGGAACGAGGGATTCAAGTGGAGGCATATACGGAGGGCTACCGTGAAGGTATGGAAATGGCGGCGTTCTGTAAGGGGCTTTCGGATGGGATGCAGAACGGATAACCGAAACCGAGCGTTCCGATAAAATTGAAATTCAAGAACTAACACAACCCATCACAACACGTTTGGAACTCCGACAAATAAAGGTTTGTGAGCCTGTGAAGCGTTTGGAGCGTTCCGTATAAAAATGAAAATTAAAAACAAACGCGCAAAATCAAAAAACAAACAACCCTGTCGCGACATAACCCGGAATCCCATATAAACAAGGCTTGCAGGGTTAAAATCGTTTGGAACGCTCGGATTGAAAATGAGTATTTTATCGGAGCGTTTACATACGGTTCTAAAATGCCGTAATTGTGCGCTTTGTTGCAAATTAGATACACCTCTCATAAAACACACGGGTAGCACTCGCGCTAAAACAGGGAATCACTCGAAATGAACGATTTAACACGCAGGGGGATTGATGTATGCTTAGAAACAAGGATATTCCTGATTTGGATTTGCCAAAAAAAGTACGCACAAGCAGATTTTATAAAGCTGCTAAGCGTTTGGCAAAATTCGTGGGAACGCTACCGCTTACCGATGAGCAGCGAGTAAAATTATTCAAGCTACTCGCCGACCAAGTTCACGAAGCGGAAAGTGCCGCAGCGTGTCAAGGCGCACAGCTTGGCATAGAACACATGGTGTCCGAACTTGAAAGATTTACAACGGTTGGGAGGTGAAATAAATGGCAAATGCAATGATTCTCAAAGAATATCTTGTTTCGTTAGGCGTACAAGACAATATGACACCTAAGTTACGCAGTGCATTCAACAATGGTGTGAAAATGTCGCGGCAATTTTCAAAAGGGCTCGCTGTGGCAGGAACAGCCGCAGCGGGTCTTCTTATTGCCGCCAACACAGGAATCGCCAAGTTTGTAACCGGACTTGTTCGTGCAGACGATGAAATTAATCGCTTTGCCGCAGAAATGGGGAAAAGCAGAGAAGAAGCCCATCGGCTTCATATGACTTTGAATGCGATGGGTCACACGTTGGAAGAAATCCAAGCCAGTCCCGAATTAACACGGCAATTCAGACGGTTGCAAGAGGACGCGGCCGCCGTACAGCTTCCCGATATGTCGGAAGGGTTAGAGCAGGTTCGCGGCATTCAAACGGAATTTTTACGCTTCCGACAAGCGGGGGCAAACGCTATCCAGTGGGTGGGGCATTATTTACTAAAATATCTTGCTCAACCTATGGAAAAATTCCAAGAAGCGTTTAGCGGATTAAATGATAATTTGTTAGCTAATATCCCCGAATGGTCGAAACGGATAGCGTCCGTCATGGCTTCGGTAGTGCAAATTACAATGGCAATCGTTCACGGCGGCGCATTAATTTTCCGAACCGTAAAAAACATATTCGATATGATTCCCAGCGAAATATTAATCCTTACAGGCGTTCTCACTGCCTTCGCCGCATTTATTCGCGCCGGGCCGATTGGGAAATTAATTTTAATTTTCACCGTCCTTATGTTGTTGGTGGAGGACTTTTTCACTTTTTTGGACGGCGGAGAAGCACTGCTCGGCGGTCTATGGCGTTTTCTTTCGGGAATGTTTGACGGTCTTACCGACAGCGGCGAGGACGCGCTCAAATTCATAAAAGAGGATTTATTGCCGGGAATCCTTAACGCAATCATTACGTTTTTCCCGATTCTCGTCAGTAAAGCTATGGAGTTTGTTGAACCGCTGATTGAGTCTGCCGTGCAAGCAGTCGAGGGAATTATCTCCGTCATTGTCGAAAACATACCGCTACTCGTTCAGATGTTGGGAGTTGTAGCAAATACGATTCTAAGCGCGTTGCTTGATTTGCTTCCGCGCCTTGTTAACATCGGGGCAGAACTTCTTGTGTCCATCATAAACGGCATAGTCGAAATGATACCCGAACTTGTAACAGTTTTATTGGATATTGTCGGAACGCTGATTCAAACCCTTGTCGAAGCTATACCGTTGATTCTCGAAGCGGGCATAAATCTCATAATTTCACTGGTAGGCGGCATACAATCGGCAATCCCTGTACTCCTTGAAGCCGTAATAAGTATTGTTGGTACGTTGCTTCAACTAATTGCGGAAAGTTTCCCAAAAATCATAGAAGCCGGTATCGAAATGATACTTTCGCTCGTGATGGGTCTTGTGAGTATGCTTCCCGAATTTTATAAAACTATTTTGGGTCTCATACCGACAGCGGTAGAAATGTTGATGGAAAATCTCCCATTGATATTAGATGCCGCTATAAATATCGTGCTTTCACTAATTGATGGTCTTGTGTCAATGCTCCCGGACTTGATAGATACGGTTATCGGTCTTGTCATAGGACTTGTTAATGCAATCGTGAATATGTTGCCGCGCATTATTCAAATGGGTATTGAACTGGTTATGTCGTTGATACGAGGGATTCTTGACGCGCTTCCCCGAATAATCCGCGCAATCATCGACCTTGTTATGTCTTTGGTTAATGCAATCGTGGAAAATTTACCGCTCCTTATTCGCGCAGGTATTGACTTGATTCTCTCGCTGATACGCGGAATTGTGGACGCGACACCGCAGATTATTAAAGCCATTGTGGAATTAATCCCGATGTTGGTAGAAACGATTGTTGAACTGCTTCCGCTTCTGATTGAAGCCGGTATACAGTTAATTATTGCGCTGATTGCCGGAATAATTGAAGCTATCCCCGATTTGTTGGCGGCAATTCCCGAAATAATCTCCGCTGTCCTTGATGGGCTTTCAATGTTGCCGTCCATGCTGTGGGACGTAGGCAAAAGCCTTGTTACATCGCTGTGGGAAGGTATTCTTTCGATGGGTTCATGGTTGGGCGATAAGGTTAGCGGATTTGTCAACAACATTCCTTTAATTGGCGGTCTGCTCGGTGGAAATAACAACAATGCCGCCGATGCACTGCCCGGTCACGCAGAGGGCGGTATATTTAACAAACCCCACGTTGCTACTTTTGCGGAAGATGGCCCGGAAGCTATTGTTCCCCTCACCAAGCCAAACCGTGCAAGAGAAGTGCTTGGAGGTGTCGCTAAATTCTTCGGCGGCGGTCAAAAATCGGGTGATGATAATGGCGCGATTAAGGGCATCGTTGAAAATCTTCACGCGGCAACAAAAGTTCTCTCTGATGTTGCTACGATGTTAAGCACAATGGATAAAGGACTGAACCAAGGAACGTGCTACCAAACCAGCAACGTCACATACAACTACAACACCTTCGACATGAAATCAAACTATAAAATCAACGACACTTCTGGGAAGCCGCAGTCGGTAGCGACTGCCGTTGACCGCACGAAACAAATGCAGATGCGTAATCTGCAAGGAATATTAAGTACAGCGTAATCACTACAAAACTTAAAAAGCGGGGTTGCTCGAATGAGTACCCCGCTTTTGCTTGAAGCAAGTTAGGTTGCTTTTTGGTTATACAACCGTCATGCATAACCCAGCTCGCCTACCACTTACAAGAACCTAACCATCTGCGCAAGCCCCGAATTTGGGTTTTCTTGGAGATGAACAAAACCATTGGCAATGTAAAACGCGAGCAATTTTTCCGCTGGTTCGCATTCAAGGAAAACTATTCTGCTTCCGGCAATGGAGCGTATTTCGTAAGCTAAATCGACTGCATCTGCAAGGATATCTGCGCCGCGCAATCCGCTTCCGTGTACGGCATCCTTTCCAAGCTGCCCGATTAAAATAGCACTCACAGATTCAGCGTCTTTTGAAAACCCGTCAATGTCCTTAATCATTCTCTTGGACACAGCAGAAGTAAACGCCAGCGTTTTTAACGCAATCGTATAATATGCTGCTATTGTAAGATTTCCGTCGGCAAATGAATCTTCATCAACATACAGGTATGTACGCGAAACATTCCTCTTGTCAAATTCAAGGGCTTTGTCTTGCAGAAAGCCCTCCACGTTTTTATCGAAGCAAGAGAATCGTTTCGCGGCATCCCGGAACATCAGTTGGCGGTGTGCATCTGCGTTGATTTCTTCGAGTTTGTAAGATACAGTTTTAATAATTCTTCCCTCCGTTCCGGGCATTCACGCTGAATAACCGGGCGCGGGTGCTTCGGACCTTTTAGTCCCTCCGCCAATATCCGGGCGGCATCTTCCCCAATTACTATTTTTTCATAAAATGTTGATGTTGCCATGAAATCACCCCTTTGCTTTATTATATGGTGCATCAAATATTTCGTTTGTTTGTTTAATATACTTCAATTTTCTCAAATTATCAATATAGACCTAAATAGACCGAAATAAATCAAAAGACCGTATTTTTCCACGCTTTGTCGTGCAAATAAAATCCCCGCTAAGGCTATTTTTCAAGCCGTAGCGGGGTTGTTTTTCGTTGGCAATAAATTCTTGCATTTGGGAATTTTAACGCCGTAAAACTATGATTTTGAACGTCTGCGAGGACGACTGCAAATTAAACGCCGGGGTTGTCCAGTGATACGAGGGGCTTAATCTCCGGCGGAGTCATTGTCACGCTGCACTTGATTGTCAATAGCGCGGTTCACGAAGCCGTTGAGGGATTCTTCCCGGGCGGCGGCGTGGGTTTGTAATTCGGCTTTGCGTCCCTTGGGGACAACAATGTTAATTTGGTCGTATGTTTTCGACTTGTATTTGTTTTTTGCTGTTGTAGCCGCTGATGCAACTTTCGTCATGTAGGACACTCCTTTCTTCGGGACATCGGGCGTGCGCACCTTGCACCCACTCTTCCACTTCTAGCACAATTATACCAAAAAATCTTATATAAGTATATTGTGAGAATAAACAAAAATACTTATATAAGATTGTGAGATTTGACATAAAAAATATTGAAATAATACTTGACAATGTACTTATATAAGTATATAATCATTTCAGAAACAAGTTCAACGCTCCCCGCCGCCGGTAGACTGGTCCGAAAGGATAGAATCATAGCGCAGGATAAAAAACCGGGAACAAGCCGCCGCACAGCCGCCAAGCGCGACCCGGAGGAAGCCGCAGGGGAAGCACCAAAAATAAAAACCAAAGGAGCGATTACCATGTTAGAAGCAAAAATCAGAGAGTACCGTGAAATGAAAAGGCTTGCAGAGGAAGCCCAAGCCGCCGCCGAAAGTTTGGCAGATGAAATTAAAGCCGCCATGAACGAAGCCGGAGAAAGCAAGATGATAGTGGGCGAGTATAAGCTCTCCTACACCGAAACCAAGCGCGAAACACTCAACAAGAAGCGGCTCGAAGCCGACTTAGGCGACCTCACAGACTACACCAAAATAACGTATTACAAGCGGTTTGCCGTGGCATAAAAGAAAGGGGATTTTTGAAATGAGGAAAAAAATAAAAACAATTTGGTGCTATCTTGACGGCAAACGGCACTGTGATGTAGTAGCGTGGGCGTTGGCGGCAAATGTGGATGTAACCGAAGCCAAGAAGCAACTGACCGCCATGTACCCCATCCACGCCGTTACGTTCAAATTGCAATGAAAAAGCCCTTACCAAAGCGGCAAACTTCGGTAAAGGCTACGCGGATACGGTAGGGTGTACCCACGCTCTCAACGAGAAGTATATCCTACCGACCGTCAACTATCAAATAAAATTTTGAGGGAGCGATGTTTTATGGAGAAGCAACATGGAATCGAAATGTTAGGTCATTTAAGTAATATGGAATACCATTTGGTAAGCATGGCAGATATTCCCGATTCTCTGTTTTACCCGATGAGAGAGGCATATGACGACCATCCGTCCGATGTTTCCCCCGAGAACTACTCGAAATACCGTGAAGGCATGAGGCTAATCATCGACTTGTATGAGAACCACATAAATAAAGCCCGCGAATACATGGAAAAAGTTAATGCAACATATCAAGAGATTATGAAATCCACAATAAATACAAAGCTGCAAACATCGGATAGCGATGTTATATGCAATAAATCCAATGATGAAATACACCAAGCAATTCTTGACAGTGGCTCGATTAACATCTATGAAGCATATCGAAGCGGGTTCAAGCATGGTGTCGCACGTATGCGCTTAAAACAACAGCTTGGAAAGGGGTAATTTGCTTATGGTTAACCGAATTTACCCGAACGACAGTAATTTTCTCGAATCCTTGAAAGAATTTGCGCGACAGGGTGGGAGTAGGCCGCAACAAATACGAATTGAAACTCCCGAAGCGGAATTTGAGTTTATATGCCGTCCGAATTGTCCACAATACACCGTTCGCGAATTAAGTAAAATGAGCATGGAAGAGCTTGCGAATGTAAATGACGATGTTTTTTGCAAAGCGGTTTTGGAAGAACTCATAAACCGTCACGGCAATGATACTAACGCAATACGTACAGAGATTATAGCACTCAAACGGGAAGTGAGCGGATTATAATGGGACGTACTTTATTTTGCCACGGAAGGAGGTGAATTTTATGGCATGGCATTACAGCACTTGCCCCATATGTAAAGAAGCCACGGACGACAGGGGCTTCTGCGGTTGTGAACCGCCGTTCATTTTAGAGGCAAGCCTCGGACAAATATCAGCATAGGGTAGTGTAAACCGTTCTATGAAAAAAGGCTAACTGCCGAACTCGAATGTGCGAATAAAAAAACAAAAAGAAAAAAGCAGGTTTAACGCATTAAGGGGCATTGCCGTTGTAAAAAAAACAG
>Ga0131853_10000829_pt1 | contig 55425 bp, 11 predicted proteins | sample TergutLab28metaG_FD_92764 | JGI IMG/M metagenome (GOLD analysis project Ga0131853, IMG submission 92764) | Labiotermes labralis P1 segment gut microbial communities from Petit-Saut dam, French Guiana - Lab288 P1 (version 2) (version 2) | ecosystem: Host-associated > Arthropoda: Insects >...
CCCCTTCCTTGAATTCCTTCACATTTATTCTGCTTTTGATGAACATATCCGATCTTCTTTGGATTTTGTCCTTGCTCTAGTTTAGCACTTTGGTTGACTTGGTATCACTTTCCGAATTGAAGTACATAAACGCCTCTACTCCACACGCACTTTTTACCATACCCCGTCCCCGTCAAAAGTAGTAAAATAAAAAAATATTAAAAAACCAGTCACCTTTTGTCCCCACCCTACGACATGTAGATATAACCAAAATCAAAGCCGCAAAAAGCGGCAGTTTCGGGTTTAAAAAAATGAAAAAGCCCGAATAGAAAATAGGAGGGGAATATGAACAAAAAGAAAGCAAACAGAAAAAGATTTTTGGCAATGACAGTGGCACTGATTATGGTGCTGGCACTGGTACCAATAGGCGCGTTTGGACTGGAAGCCGCGGCGTATGCGGTGGAATATCACTTGCCCGAAGAAATGGGAAGCGATAGCGAAAACCCGACAGGTGACAGCAGCACCGACAGCGCAAGCGACAAGGCAAGTGACACAGAATATGTAACAGATGATGCTACAAATGAAGAAAATGCAACAGAAGAAGCACCTTCATATGATGATGATGAAAATGCAACAGAAGAAAATCCTTCATATGATGATGAAGATGATGCAACAGAAGAAGCACCCTCAAATGAAAATGAAGACGAGCCAACAGAAGAAAAAGAAACTGATAATGAGGGCGACTCTGGTTGTGAATGTGACGATTGCGACTGTGAAGAGTGTGAGTGCGGTGCACCAATACTTGGTATATTGCCTATAGCAGGATTTCTACCGCTTAGTGGCAATCAAATAAATGTAAACGTTAGCGACAATGGACAATTGCGTGAGGTAATAAGTGGAAATGCATGGCTAATAAATGACGCATTTGGTGGTCAGGCAAACTTCATTAACGCTATGCCAAGCACCTTGTTTACAACTACCCAACAATTTGTAGACGCACGCAATGCGGGGGAACAAATAATAATCAACATAACTGCTGATATTCTAAGAGCTGGTGGAATTAATGTAGTCACTGGCAGAGATATTGTGCTTAGATCCGACAATGATGTTGAATTATTGAAATCCTCAGAAAGCAATGCGCGACATTTTTCAGTAAGCGGAAACTCGACTTTGACACTTGAAGAAGGCATTACGTTGCGGGGGCATGGAAGTGTCGGCGGCGGTATAATGGTTCATGCAAATAGCTCATTTACAATGTATGACGGATTAATCACTGGCAATGGTTTTCCTGGTGTTACACTAGATGGCAGCCATGCAACATTTAATATGCATGGTGGCACAATTAGCAATAATCATCCCACTGGTAATGGCGGTGGAGTATTTATAGTAAATGGAGGAATCGCAAATATATCGCGTGGTATCATTGAAAACAATACTGGATTAAATGGTGGCGGTATCTTTGTTGGCAATACCTCGACCCTAACGATAACAGGCGCAACAATTAGAGATAACAGCACTACTGGCATTGGCGGCAATGCATCGACTAATTGGGCTGTTGGCATTGGTGGTGGTATTGCAATCGGTACTGCTAGTATAGTAAACATTTCACAACCTGATGGAACAAATCCTGTTTTAATTTATAATAACAACGCTAATTCAGGTGGCGGAGTGAGTGTTACTGGTTTAGCAACAGTTAATATTACTGGTGGTACGATTCGAAACAACGGAGCAAGTATAATGGGCGGTGGCGTTTTTGCTATGCACACATTAGCTCTTTCTATAGCAAACCCAGCTAGTGTGTACAGCAACTCAGCAATCATGGGTAATAATTCATTTATCAGACAAAGCCCTGATTGCGGTACCTTAGTAGTAGATAGCGAATCCATCACAGATGGTTTTACACATTTAGCATATGGCCATGAAATATTCTTGACAGAGGATGGACGCATTACTTTCAGAGTTCCGGCTGCAGCAGACAAAGCAGTGTTAACAGATGATGGTGATCTTATTATCTCATCTGAAAGAGGTTACTATATCACTATACCAGGCAGTGCTGGTGCAGGCTCAGTAGACATAATTGCTCTAGGTGACACATCTCCGACAACCATTCCCGAAGGCTCAACAGTAATAGAAAACCCCGTCCCCGACCGCGGCGGCGCAATAGTAATCCCCCCAAACGGCGGCAACCCCGTTGAAGTACCTCCAGGCGGCAGCGTAGACACCGACGGCACTCCACGCGACGCCGATGGCAACACCATGTTTGTAGTAGGCTTCCTACACTATGACGGTGTATTCTTTGCAGCAAACTCTGTACTTCTAGGCGGCGACGCATACGACGGATTTATACCAGACCGCACCCCAGGCACAAACTGGACATTCGTGGGTTGGAATCATCCACTAACAAATGTACAACGCAGCTTCGACACCACCGCAATGTTCAGCATAACAGTACCCCCAGGCGGTAACATTGACCTGCCAAACAACGACGGCACAATCACCGCACCTCCCGACTCTACAGTAACCTACCCCAACTATGACGGCAATGTAGACGTAGAACTCCCCAACAACGGCGGCACAGTAACCGTACCACCGGGTTCAACCGTAACCGAGCCTGACGAAGACGGCAATATCTCAGTAACACCGCCGGGCAGCGACAGACCAATAACCGTGCCACCAGGTTCAGACGTAGGCTTGCCTGACGAAGACGGCAACATTCCAGTAACACCACCGGGCAGCAATGAACCAACGCCAGTCCCACCAGGCGGCAGCATAGGCGAAGATGGAAACGTTCAAGATGAAGACGGAGAATCATGGCCGCCAGAACAACCACAAACACCAGAACCTCCAGAACTTGAAATAACAACACAACCACAAGCCACAGGCACAAACCTAATAAACGATGTAGCCACAGTAACCCAAGGTCAAATCAGTGGCAATTTAAGCATAACCGCTACCGCAACAGAAGGCGCAGTCCTCACCTACCAATGGTACAGAAACAACACAGCCATCGCAGGCGCAACCACCGCAAGTATTCTAATCCCAACAGACCTTGCGTTAGGATTGCACAACTTCCACGTAGTAGTCACAGCCACAATCAACCCATCTGTTAGTGTCACATCAAATATGATTGCAATCAATGTAGTAGCCCCAACCAGCGGCGGCATAACACCACCACCAGGCGACGGTTCAAGTGGCAGTGGTGACGATTCAGGCAATAATTCAGATGGCAACGACGGTAACAGCGGCAGTGGCACAGGAAACCAACCAGGGACAAACCAGCCAGGGACAAACCAACCTGGCGCAACAACCCCAGACAATAACCTGCCTGACGCGGGTCAATCAAATGACAATAACCAAGGCAATAACGACACAGCAAACCAAACCGCAAACAATGCATGGGCAGACCTGAACGATACAACCACCCCAGGTGGCAACCTATCCACAGCCACACCAAACCCAATTACATCGGACAACGCACTAGTCCAATTCGATGACATGTGGATAGAACTAGATGACACAGGCGTGCCACTAGGCGCATGGACATGGGATGAAGCCCAAGACATGTGGATTTTCGATGAAAACGTACCACTAGCCGCTTTCGATACACTAGGCGCAGTAGCCACAGTAGCTGGCGTAACCGCAGTCACAAGCCAAGTCGCAGAAGCGGTAGCATTAATGCCCCAAACAGACGTAGAAAGCAATATAATGCAATTCGCCCTGCAATTCGCTTTGGCCATGATTATTGCAGTAGTTTCATTCGTAATAATCAAACACGAAACAAAAAAACGCATCAAATAAGCAAACATTCAACCTATTGCAAAATGCAATTAGTTGAAAACATCAAAACTAAAACCCAGGGGGATGACAACACTCACAGTCATCCCCTTAAACTTAGAAAAACCACGCGAGGAAAGGACGCAAATCCATGAAGCTTACCCCAGAACACCCTCATCAAGAAACCTACCGCACACTAATCAGCGCAAGGAAATCGAAAGGCTTAACGCAAGTACAACTGAGCCAAAAAACAGGTATAGCCCAATGCGACATCAGCCGTATGGAAACAGGCCAAGCTAACCCATCAATCAAAACTCTTAAACGGCTAGCTGCTGGCATGGACATGAACATAAGCATAGAGTTTTTACCCGCCTAGCGAGGTTAAAACATATTCACAAAAAAGTGTTTGCGCCCTCCCCCAATCTTGCGCAAACGCCAAACAAAAAAATCCACATGATGTGTGGATTTTTTTTTATGCCGCAGGAAATTGCTTCGCAATTCCCAGGCGTTCAATCGGCAACGAAAGCGGCTTTGCCGCGTTGTTTTTAGCCATTAAAATATCAAATGCAAGAAATTTCTAAAGATGGTATGTCAATTTAAAATAAAAAATATTCAAAAAAATGAAATAGTTGCATAATATTACAAAATTTGCTACAATGGTGGTATATAATACCAAGCAAGTTCAAATACACATCAAGCAGTGCAAATTGCACTCGCAAAAAAAGAGAGGTTGGTACATCATGCACAAACAATTGTTGCAAGAAGAACACATTGAAACAACCACAGTCGCATATGACGACGGCACAGAATGGGTTTTAGACTTCTATCTTCAATCATTTGAATGCCCGGGGGGCGGCGATGTTTACGGCATAAAAGTAAGCCGAAGCACCGTTGATGGAGTACTTACAGAAAGTGATAAAACTTTCGCAATTACAGAAAGCCGGGCCGAAGCACTATCCATGGTAAAATCCTTCGCAAAAGGAAAAGTACTGCCCATTTCACTGATTGAAGTGGTCGACGACTGGGAATGGCAGGAAGACCGCCAGCCTATGCTTGTTTAAGCCGATTTTCAGCAACAGCATACACTAACATCAACAAAAAGGGGTTTTCATTTTGAACACCCCTTTTTGTATGAAACAAATGTTCTGCATTGACAAATCTCCCCATCATTGATATAATCAGTAAATTTTATGTGCATCCGAGAGGGGGTATGTTTCAGCAACAAAAGACAATACAAAATTCATGTTTGAATCGCGCTTATGCGCGGTGGCTCGAAGGGTCGGTTTTGTAAACCTCAAACGACTAGGAGAGGTGAAGCGTTTGTTTGATAGAACTGATGTCTTCCATGTAAGGAATGACATACAAAAAATTATTGGCAGCATGGTACGGCTTGAAACTAACAAGGGCCGCCATAAGTCGGTAATTAACAAAGGCATTGTGTCCAATGTGTATCCCAGTATCTTCACCGTGCAGTTAAACGACGGTGCTGAAACTAACCGTAAACTATCCTTCAGCTACACCGATGTGCTTACTAACACCGTTGAAATCACACTTTGTGATTAATCATTGATACAGTTGCAGCGTTTTGCTGCCGCCAATGGGCAGTATAAAAAGATTTATGCATAAAATCAAACCTTCGGCATATATTGTGGATAGCAATATTAGACGGAGGTTTTTTTATATGGCTGAATTGGTAAAAGAGCAGGTTTTTTTAGACCAAAGTGCGGGCATTGAAGAAGTCCAAATTATGTTGGAGGGCGACATTATTGTGCCGGATACAAAGCCCGACATGGCACTGCTGCTGCAAACAGAAGAAAAAGTCATCATCGACCGTGCCGAAGCCGGGGTGGATAGGGTAAACTATGTAGGGCGGATTAATATTTCCATGTTGTATGTCGCAAAGGCTACAGACAAATCAGTTCACGCAATTTCAATAAGCCGTGCGCTGGACGATTTTTTAAACATGGACGGCGTCACAAAAGATATGTGGGTGCGGGCAAAAGCGCAAATTGCCAACATCGACTATCGGGTAGTCAACGATAGAAAAGTAAACTATCGTGCCATTGTAAACATATCCGCATCGGCAGAAATTAACCGCGCCCATGAAATGGTAGTACATATCAATGATGTGCCAGACAATCAGTTGATGAAAACAAACCTGAACATTAGCCGCACCATCGAGCATAGGGTGGATAGGTTTGTGGTAAAAGACCAAATCCCCTTACCTGCGTCAAAGCCCAGTATGCAAGAAATTTTGCAAGTGACGGCAGGCATCTCAAACCAAGATGTGAAGCTGGCCAATGGGCGGGCAAACCTTTCGGGCGAGTTGTTCCTGACTACGCTCTATCGCGGCGATACAGATGATAGTTTAATAGAGTTCATTGAAACAGAATTGCCTTTCAATGGGCCATTAGACATTTCTGGGGCAAAAGAAGATATGTTTGCAGACGCGAATTTGCAAATTTTAGACCATCATGTCACGATTAAACCCGACGATGACGGGGAAGACAGAGTGCTGGAAATAGAAGTATCCGTAGGCGTAGAGGTCAAGGTATACAGTTCCGAAACCATGTCTATCTTAGAGGACGCGTACTGCATTAACCAACAACTGCATATTGCAAAAACAACAGTAAAAGTGCCGCGTTTGGTTTGCTTAAACCGCAATCAAACCCCTGTAAAAGAAGTTGTTACATTGGGTGGCACCGTCCCTGATATGCTGCAAGTATTTCGCGTGAAAGGCCATGTGCATATGGATGATGTAAAAATCATCGACGATAAAATTATCGTAGAGGGCGCAATCAATACCGATATCTTATATGTGGCAGAAAGTGACGCCACGCCGCTATCCAGCTATCGTACGGTGATTCCCTACCGCCAAGTGATTGAAGCAAAAGGCGCGACCCCCTCCATGCGTGTGAGTGTAGATATTGCCATTGACCATGTAGCATTCAACATGCTTAGCCCACGCGAAACCGAAGTACGATTCCAACTCACTTTCAACACACAAGTTAGCGAAGAAGAAGAGGTCTGCATCATCGGGGGCATCGAATTTACAGACATGGATGCCGACATGCTAAACAGCACGGCAAGCATGACGGTGTACATCGTTCAGTCCGATGATAGTTTGTGGAAAATTGCTAAGCGATTTAACACATCCATAGATGAATTGCTTGCGGTTAACGATTTAGAGCATACGGGTAAAGTTGGCGTGGGGCAAAAGTTGCTGATTCTTAAAAAAGGGTTGTAGTCAATATTAAAATGCCAAAAAGTCTTAAAGCGTTAAGAGATAGTTCGCGATTAAAATTGTGGGCTATCTTTTTTATGCAATAGAAAATTGCTTTGCAATACACATTGTATTTTTGCTGAAATATATAAAAATTTGATTTTTTTAGGGGATTTTCTTTGAAAAATCCATTATTTTTTATATGGATTTTTAAGAATGTTTATTGACAATTTACAATTTTGGCAATAAGATAAAGTATCATGAATGGATAATAGGCTCAGTCTATTCAGAGAATAAAATCATCGCAAAATAACACATGAAACGCACATTTTTGTTGAAGTATAGTAGAGCAATTAGGCCAAATGTAATATCCTGTAATGCTTAAATTTGCAGGAGGGGGGAAGTTATGAAAACTGGATTTAATCCATGCGGCTTTCTTTATAAACATCTGGCATTTATGATGTCTGTGATTATGTTTGTGTCCAGTTTTTTAAGCCCCGTTTCTGTATTTGCAGAAACGCATGGGCTTTTTGACGTTTCCCCAGTTTCCACGCGTGTGACATCAGAAATTCTTAATACGGAAACAGAAATGCCCGTTGAATCCTCCACCGAGCCAACAAGCACAACAGAGCCCGCAACAGAAGAAACAACACCAAATACCGAACCATCAACAGAAACCCAACCCACCGACCCCACCAGTGAAACAGACCCTCCATCCGATGACCCGTCAACATCCTACCCCACCGAGGAGGACGACCCGACAGAACCAACTGAACCAGAAGAACCAGGTAGCGAAGAAGTAACAGACGACGCAACAGAGCCATCAGAAGAAGCCACAGAAGACCCAACAATAATCACCCCTGGCTCACCCGCAGCACCAACAGAACGCATTGCCATTTTCCAAACAGCCTCAACCGCCTATACGATAGCATTTGGCACAGACAGAAATTCCCCGCAATTTCCAACGTTGCCAAGCACCATTGAAGCAAGAATCTTTGCAGTTGAAAGCATTGAAGCAGGATTATACAATGCGTACAATCAACCACCTGTCATCTCCATTCCAGTGATGTGGAACGCAACGCCAGTATTTGATGCATTTGCACCTGACAGCTATGTTTTCACGCCTGAATTCAACAGAAATAGTTTCAATAGCCACTATAATTCGGCGCATGAAGTGCTTGACATCGACATGGCAAGCACTCCCATAATCACAGTAGAGGTGCTTGCACCAGTATTTACGGCAATCAACTTTGTACTACTAGAGCAGCAAATTGCAAGACGTTATGTCGCGTTTGGCACCGAGCGCAACATGCTTGGCCTTCCTGATACATTGCAAGCAACCGTCGATGTTGACGGATTATCTCCAAGCATAGAGTCCATCGAAGTCGTCAGCTGGATTGAATCCGTAAATTCCCCAACATTTGACCCAATAGCCACAGGTCAAACCATTGAGTTTGTGCCACAATTTACACCAGAAGTTGAAAGTCTACTGACAACACGTCCAAGCATTCAAATAACCATTTTGTCACCAGAAATTGAAGTGCGTAATATTACTCTGCTTCCCCAAATTGCAGTACAAGAAGTCGCTTTTGGCGATATCAGTAGTGTAGTGCTTCCCACCGAACTATATGTAACGTATTACATCCCAGCCCCAGTAAGCGCAATCGGTCAAAGAAGTTTAGTCACTGGCACTGTATCTACAACGTATCTTAGCGGAATTACATGGGACTATCCTGCAAACTTTATAATAGCTCCAGGCACACATACCATTATCGCAAACTTCCCAAGCAATGTCAGTCTCGTAGAAAATGTTTCGCCGCCATCTATTGAAATCACTGTGCATGAAGCGGTGACACAAATTGTATCATTTGAAACGCCTGTATATTTAATGAATGTGCCTTATGGAACAAGCAAAAGTGCGATTGAAGCCATACTTTCTGTGATGCAGTGGCAAGCAGAAGAAGCAGACATTAATCTGGATGGCAGCATTTTAGGAAACACTCGCAATATAATAGTCGAGGCCACATCATGGCAAGGGCAAAGGATAGCCAATGCCAATGCGCATCAATATGTATTTACCGCACTCACTTTCGGTGCGGGCGTGGCTTTGCATCAAAACACAAGTCCTATATCCGTACATGTTACCGTCAGCACACGTCAGTATGAAGTCGTTGAATTTGCACCAGAAATTTTAGTTGCTACAGTGCCTTTTGGCACAACATCAAACCAAGCAGTTGATGCCATTATTGAAATGCTGGGTACAGACGGATTAGTTGCGCACACAGTTTCAGTAAACAGCATCACCCGCACATTTGAAAATATTGAAATTACAGGTTGGCAACATACATTTGATGGCCTTCAAGCAACAAGCCAAGCACTCACCCCTGAAATTGCACTGCCAGAGAATGTAATAAATCCACGCGATATTCAGCCCCCAACTTTTACAGTTATCGTGCAAAACCCCGAGCAATATGTAGTAACAGAATTCATCCTTCCATCTGAAACAATAACCACCCGTGACGTAGTTTTTGGCACATTGGAATCACACATTCATGCAAACTATCTCCCTAATCAAATGGAAGCTGTAGTCTATGTTATTGGTGACACCGCTATCGTCGAAAATTATCAAAGAACCATTACACTAACAGCAGGTACGCACTTTGAATGGATAAGCACCCCAGCTTTTGAAGCATTGACACCAGGCACAACCATTTTCACTGCAACACTAAACAGTGACATTTCCACCTCTGCACTTTCTGCAAAAAGTGTAGCCCCAACCACCACAATTATCACCAGCGCAACAACCGCACCCGCCATTGAAATCACAGTACTGGAACCCGTTTATACAATCACCGCACTGCACTTAACCGATGCACAAAGCAATGTTATCGTACCATTTGGCACAACACTTACAACCGTTTTATCTAATCTGCCCACCACAGTTTCCGCAACAGTTGAATATTTTATACCAGACAGCATTACACCACGTACCACCACCATTAGTGGCGTAAGCGTAGCATGGCAAAGCGTAACATTTCCTCCCACTGGAATAACAGGCGACCTTGCTTCTGCAACTTTTAGCTTTGACGCAATCATTGAAACCTTACCGCAAAATGTAGCAGCCATTGCAACATCGGCAACCCAAGCAGCAATTCATGTGACCATCGCAGAGGCTGTTCGGACAATAGTCGGGTTTGAAGAAATTGCACCAATCTATGTAGACTTTGGCACCGCTTGGAATCAACTCGGATTTCCTGATTATGTCACTGCCCACACACAAGTTTTTGCACCAGACGGAATGACTCCACTTTTTGCTGAAACAAAACCCTATATAATAGGAAGAAACTCCTCCCGTTTTTCTTGGGACTGGGATTGGCAACAGCTTTGGGACACATTTTACCTCACACCCGATGTACAAACATTTTCTGCCATTGTACACATTCCAGTGACTGGCACTACCACTGCATCTTTGGTGATTGCATCTGGTACTACTCCGCCAGCAGTCACGGTAACAGTACGTCCGCCAGTTTATGTAATCACAAGCATTGAAATGCCAGACGAAGGACTACAGTATAATTTTGAAGTATCTTATGGGACTACGCTCACGCAACTTTTACCGCAGCTGCCCAACACTTTGGAAGTTATTGTTGAAGCCCGCGCAAATGAAAATTCAACCACCGCAGTTTTAACGGATACGATTTTAATAAACATCACCGATGGAATTATTGCAGCTACACTTTACCAACTGTTTGATATTAGCGGAACATTCGCGTGGCAAAATGTTGGCGCGGCGTTTCCTGCTGATGGAATGACCCCAGGCACGTTTACTTTTGAAGTTTACAATTTAACAATCGAAACAGGTGGCGAAACATTCAACACAAGCGGAATACATTTGCCCGTTGTAAACGTCACCATTACCGAACCTGTTTACGTAATCACAGCAATAAGCTTCCTGCCACCAGCAAACGATGTGATTCCAGAAGATGGAATGCGTACAGTTGCATATGGTACACCGCGTACCGCACTCAACCTTCCAGGAACACTTCGCGCAAGAGTGGAGGCATTTGATAGCTTCGGCGGTAATGCACTTGGTATTTATCAATATGTTGATTTTGTAAAAAATGCTTCAACCCTTGGAATGGGTTCTTTCACTTGGGAAAGTATAGGCATCCCCTATCCCACCGATGGAAGAATGTCTGGCACTTTTAACTTTACCACTTTATTAGACATTAGCAACTTGGTTGTTAATAACTGGGCGAGTGGTTCTGCACTTTATGTTGCCAACAATGTTGCAGAAAATATGACCGTTACAGTTGCACCACGCGCTTACATTATTTACGGTTTACAAATTTCTCCTGAAAGTATGAATGTTCCATTTGGAACAAACCGTTCAGATTTTGAAGTTGCCCCTGCAATTTCTGTGACAGCCCGTGTCAACCTCCCTGATTCATTGTCTCAAGTTTTTTCTGCTTCATGCTTTGAAGCCCTTGGCGTATATTTTGAATTTAATGAACCTGTTGGCGGTTTCAATGGGACTGCTGTTGGAAATCATGATTTTGCTTTGAGTGTAACATTTCCAACTACAACCACCACTGCACTTTCAGGAAGTACTGATAGTGTTTTAAGGGTTGCAGCAGACGCCGCGTTTGATGTTTCAGATTATCACTTTACTGTCAACGTTGCATATCCGATTCATGTAATCCACTCATTTGTAATCCCATCAGAAGTTGGAGTCCAATATGTGCCATATGGTACAATGCGTTCAGAACTAAACCTGCCAGAAGTTATTCGCGCATTGGCAAACATTTATGCACCAGATGGCACAGCCATTGAAACAGATGTTGTTTTATATGTAGGCACAGGCACAATCCCCGCCAACGAAACAGGCATAGGCGGCACAGTGTCTTGGAGTCATGCCCAACTACCAAACGCAGCCGACAGACTTCGCAATCCACAATACATTTTTGCTCCACTCATAGCCCTTCCAATAAACACAGTATTATCCAATATAGACGGTACTCAATCCCCTGCAGTTTCCACAACCCCAAGCAGCTTACTACCAAATAGCATTACAGTAAACGTACAACCTCGTGCATATGTTATCCAAAGTATCACAATAGACCCAGATTATATTCTGCAAACTGTACCGCTAAACACCCCACGTGAAGCCCTAAACCTAACCCCACACCTAGAAATAACGGCACGTGTATATCTACCTAGCGGCGAATTTACAACCATTACCTCCCCTGCTGCGCATTTCATTAATCTGGGTGCAGACTTCACCTTTAATGTGCCATCTAATATTTTCAATGGTAACTTGCCAAACGAATACACATTCACGATTGCAATCACATTACCCACAACCGAAACGTTAGACGCCAGCGGTAACATCACTCGGCTTATTTCCTTGCGCGAAAATTTCAACCTTGAAAATTACCAGCTTACAGTAAACGTATTACCTGTACCCATCACATATGCGCCAATTTTCCCCACTCAAACCGTCTATTATGGTACTCAACTATCTCAAATGACAATCCCAACTATGTTGGAAGCTCAAGTATATGTATTAGACGGTACAACAATGACCACTACTACAGCAATACTGCCAGTCACATGGACTCCTGACCCGGCTACCATTTTGGGTTATACATTACTCCAACCTGATACATTTACATTCACAGGAACATTCACTGACCCCACCCATGCACTTTACACAAATGTACCTCCCCCAACAATGACAATAATCGTAAACCCACCCGTTTACGAAATACAGACATTTCTATCAAACCCAGCACTTGAACACCAACAAGTGCCTTTTGGTACGCCAAGAACTACTTTAGATTCATCAACACCGCCACCACGCCAACTACCAGAAACCATAAACGCACACGTTGAGGTACTTGGCGGTATTGACGGGCTGACCCCAATAAGAATTTACCCAAGCATCCCACTAACCGATATTGGAGTAGCCATTATCTGGGAAGAAGACAGCCCATATATTGCAAACATTGCTGACGAATATGATTTCCATGCAGTATACAACCTTGCAGGGTTTGCGCCACCCCATGCAGTTTCTGGTTCATCTATTCGTGTTGCCTCAACAGCAACTCCGCCGACAATAACAATAGAAGTGCTTCCCCCAGCATTTGAAATTTATGCGTTCACACTAGCCACTCATCCGATAAATTCAGACACCGTGCAGTTTGGAACATTGCGCGAAAACTTACCATTGCCAAACCTCATTGCCCATGCCGTCGTATCCAACCCTGCTTATGGTTTTTATTCATTTGCTCCCCGCTACTTATTTCATGACATAGAAATTCCTGTAGATACAACCAGTGCTGCCGCATATTGGAACAATGGTGCAAACACATTAGACATTACATCTGAATATAATCGTCTTCGCCCAGGCATATACACATTTAATGCCACCGTGCATCACGCATTGCTGGACATTTCTGCGATTGCCTCCCCTGCTTCAATCATCGTGCGTCCAGGCACAACCATTCCACCATTCCAAATAGAAGTACTTGATCCAGAATATACCGTAAGCAGTTTCCGCAGTCTTGATTCAACTATCGCATTCCAGCCTGTGCTATACGGTACACCGCTCGAAAGCCTAAACCGTCCACAAAATGTATATGCATATGCCCATGTGCTTGACCCAGACAATATTAGAGTTGCCGTCTATGACAGAGTCACAGGCGCAGTTTTGCTGCAAGCAAACGAAGACAGAATACTAAATATTCCTGTGTCTCATTGGGACTCTAACCCAACTTATCATTATCGCACCCCCGATATCTATGTATTTATACCAGAATTAACACTCACCACCCCACCAAGTATAAACATCCCACCAGAGATAACGCCGCCGCAAATTACTGTTCAACTGGGCCACAGAGTCTACACCATTGTAAACATCGAATTTACAACCGACGTGACAACCGTTGGTGGTCTAACCGCGCAAACCGTGTCATATGGCGCGATAACAGAACCAGGCTATACGCCAGATTACCTTGGCGATATCATTCTGCCAGCTACATTGCGCGCATCTGTTCGCGTTTATGGTTATGGTGGTATACCCATCACTTCCTATTATAATGCTGATGGAAGCACCACCACACCAAATTATATCTACCTCACAGAAGGCAATGAATTTACATGGTCGTTTACCCAAGACCATGCACTTTGGCATAACGAAAATGCATTTAGCACGCAACAACAAGGGCAGCAACCTGGCCATTATACATTCCGCCCGATGATAAATATGGCAACAATAGATGCGGTGACTTCCCCATCTGGTATTTCAGTTGAGGAAATTTTGTATGATATCACTCCACGTATTAATGTAGAGGTGCTTCCTCCTGTTTACACAATCCTTAGTTTCGATATTTCTACAGAATATCTAAACCTAGGCGAAAACGATGAACGTTTAGTAGCATTTGGCACGCGCCGCGGTTCGCTTAATGATACAGGCTATGGCCAAAATATGGGCATCTTGCCTTCTACAGTGGTGGCTAATGTGGAAATTTTCCACCCCAGCGGAAGAGAAATTCGTGGTGGTGCATTTTCAATTGTTTTAGGTGAATCTCCCATTGGTGGCAGTATTTCATGGGATGATTTTGATACAACCAACAGATTTAACGGCACGGATTATAGTCGCAGTTTCCTTTTTGAATCTGAAATCATTTACAGCGGCGTCAACTTGCCATTAAACGCATCTATAACACGTCATCCTAACGCGCACTTTCCAGAAGTATCCGTACGTGTACTGCCTCCAGTATTCACTATTTATTATTTAGCACTTGACCCGCATCCAACACTACAAAGTGTTGCTTATGGCACACACCCCGCAGGCGCAACCTTGCGTCCAGACCCATACACTGGCGCAACGCATATTGTTGCCGATGATTGTGAAATGCTAATCATGCCAAGAACAATGACAGTTTCAGCACATGCGCTTGAACCTATTGTTTACGGTGGCAACCCCGTTTCAGGTTTTGACTGGACATATACAATCAGCCTAGGTGTGCATCATCCAGCCGTAAATACGCCATCACTCTCTGCCTATCCTATTTCAAGCCATCCAGATACACCAAATCCGCTTATCCCCGGGCGTGGCATATATCATTTCAGCCCGCTTGTGCCTGGTTTTTATACGCTTGGCATTTCTGATGCATTCTTTAATAACTTGCCCGACAATGTAGTGCTTGATGCCAGATTCAGCGACCCAAGCAATAATGACTTTATATTGCCAACATTTGAAGTAGAAGTACGTCCTCCTGTTTTTGAGGTGGAGTCGTTTAATGCAAACCCATATCCATTAGATGAAAACAGGCTCTTTCACTTTGGCTATCACATGCCTTATGGCGCAGGGTCTGACATTTTCCAGCGTGTGCCATATGCCACGCCACGCGCCAATATTTACGCGCTGTTCCCACAGGGTGTTGCTGCCAATGTAAGTATTTTCTGTCCACATCGTGCGGGTGTTATTTTTGAAACGCGCAGTAATGTTATATTGGGCATACCATCCTCTGGCGCAGATATCATTGGCTGGACAGACGAATCAACCAATCCAAACACATACACTACAGGTCGCTATTTATATCCTAATCATAGATTCAGCTTCTATCCTGTATTTGAGGGTATCCCTCATGTTGGCGCAGACGGCGTGACACGCGCCGCTCTTGTGATTCCAGAATTTAATAGAGATGGTTATCCACTAATCCCACCAAGAATGCACATTAGCGTGGACGCGCCACTACGTACGATAGTAGGGTTTACATCCCATGCCGCAATAAACGTACTTTTTGGTACCCCTGAAAATCAAATAAGAACAAATGCCGCAACAAATCAAACCAACAGTGCAGTTTTGAATCCCGCAAATACATTGTTAGATGATATGAATATTGAAGCAATCGTCCATATATTAGACACAGAGGATAATATCTTAGAAATAAGACGATACCTTTTCCCCAGCCATTTAATCACAGGCTGGGCATATGAAGCGTATGATTCTTATACTCCAGGCACTTATATTTTTACGCCAACCTTTGCATCAACCACAACCCTGCGTGATGCCAACTTTGGCTTTGCTGCAAACGCAAGCCCTATGGCATTGGAAGTAAACGTACTTCCAATCCTTATTTCAGGTTTTCCAACAAACTGGGCACATGAAAATGCCACCACCCATAATGAAATTGCAACGCAATACCTACCATATATTTCACAAATTTCAGACATTAACCTGCCAGGCGACCCACGCGGGGCAGGCGAATCCACTCATATTTATGCCTATGTACTTCGCTGGATGGATGGTATAACCCCAACCAATACACGTCATCGCGTACCGCTTGAAAATAGTAATATGACATGGGTGTATGCGAATCCGTCAGCACCATTTATGGGTAATCAGCCAGGCACATATCACTTTGTGCCACAGCTTTCACTGTATCCTGGCGGTGTATTTACTACCGCTCCCGCATTAGCATTTGATCATTGGCGCGTATATGATAATGCTCCAGTATTGCCAGTGCTTGCGGTAATTATCGAACCAATTCCAATCGTTTCGCATGATGTGTGCGATTGTGATATATGCGTCTGCAATATCCCCGAAACACTTTGCGATTTATGCGTTGCCATACAAGTGCTTAATTATGGTGCGTATATATCCAACGACCGCGGTCAATTGGGCGCAAACGTATATTTACCTGAATATGTAACCGCAACTGTGCGCGTTGCAACCGCGGCAAGTATAACAGGATATATATTGCAAGAAAGAACCCTTCCCGTCACCTGGAATGCAGGGCAACTGGAAACAAACCCATCTGTAGCGTTTAACGGAAATGTGCCAGGTACCTACATTTTCACCGCCTCTTTTGATGATGTTCCTGATATGTATGTTTTATATGACGGTTTGCCATATCCGACGATTACGGTGACTATTTTGCCGCGCCAATATGTAATTCAGCGTTTTGTAACGCTCACTTCCGCCCAAGCATTACAAATTGGTGCGCGTCAATTCCATACAAGTGCTGACACGAACAGTTGGTACGACTACTCAACCGCCCACGGTCGCCCGGGGCATCAAGACTGGGCGTCGGATTCCTATGAACGTGCGCTACCATTTGGCACGACATTTGAAACAGTCAGTGAAAACTATCTACCGCATATTTATGCTGTGGCCTATTTATTCGACGCCGCAGGCACAAGCATCTCTGCACTTTATATTAGAATAACCAATGATACCGTATGGGTGCCTGATGATATTCACGGGCGCGTTGTATGGGGGCGCGGCACACGTGTTGCAGATCAATGGAATGCGTTCCCGTGGGCAAGTGTCACAGGCGATATTCCAAACACTTTTCCGCTAAGCGGCAACCGTCCAGGCATGTACACATTTACGCCCACGATTTACCTTCCTAACAATATTCAAATGAGTGATGACCTAGACTGCGGTACTGTTTTCCACAAAACTGAAATAAACACAGGCTATCGTTTAAGCAATGTACAAATGCCTATACAAATAGAAATCATGCGCCCCTACTTTGATGGGAATCTTGTCGTTGACTTGGACTCACCAATTTCAGGTGTAGGCAACGATTTGAATGTACGCATGGGTGTGACGCGCATAAACGCACATTTATTTGTAGATACCGATGAAGTGCATACGGTTACAGTTTTAAATGGCGCAGGTATAAACCTTACCGCAATAAATAGCCTCAATCAAAGCACTTTAACTACATCAAATTGGCCGTTGCTTGACACCGTAAACCTTTATGGCTTCACAGGCAATCTTGCCGCCGAAGCTTTTCGCAATAACAATACAATCCGTGCAGTTTCCTTTCCGCTTGGTGTGATGATACCCACAGGTTTATTCCGCGATGCGATTACACTAGACACCACAGGGTTTAACCGACATGCTGTTAGTTCACGCAATCACCGCTACAACCGTGAAGATTTAAATATTCCTGCAATCATCATAACGGGTACAAATATTGCATTCCTTGAGGAATATCTGGTTGACTTAATCCATACTGCCGCGACGGTAGGCAGTCATGCATTTAATGGTGCAGTTTCAGTTGCTGCGGTCAGGTTGCCGCGCCTTGCTACAACGTTGCCTATTGGCGTATTCGCAAATACAACAAGTTTGCAAGTTGTACTGCTCACATCTGACACCGGTGTGGCAGGTATTGTTGGTACATTTGCCAATGCAGGAACGCCAGGTATGTCGCATATCATGATGCTTCGTGATGAATCACTAGAGCCTTTGTATGGCTATGTATTGCCAGGTGGACATGGTCACTTACAAGTGGGTAACACGCGTGTACCCGCCTTGCCTGGTGGTTTTGGCGAAGGCCGTTATGCCAACCTGCCCAATAGATTTGCTGTGCCTGGGTATTATGTAGACCTTAGTGTGGTACCAACCCCAGCGGCAGGCAGTGTAACCAGCAGCTTTATTCAATATCAGTGGCTGCAAGCACCAAACACAAACCCTGCAGACCCAACCGCACCGCCACGCACTGCATTTTTGCCATCTTCCCGGCCTGATGCAAACAATCCTTCACTTTCGCTATTCTTATACGAAGACCCTGCGCAATGGGCAGAAGTTGCTGGTTGGTGGATGCTTCGTGTTACTTTTGTCATTGACGGCGAAGTCTTTGCCACTCACTATACCAATCCCATGCGTTTTTCAAACCTGCATTTAGATGTCATGGTTTCAACACCTGATTATCGTACGCATCATAGTTTGCCAAACACATCACATCCAAACTTTCCAAATGACCCAAGATACCCACTGCATGATATAGACCGTACAGTGGAACGTAACCTAAATCATGACTTTGGTTACAGAACCGCTGGTTTCATGCGTACAGCCAACGATACTGCGGAAATGAGAATTTACAACTGGGCAACCATTCCATTGACAGGAATTGAGGTCTTCTTTGCAAGCGAACGCGCAAGGGGGCTTGTGCCGCGCTATGTCAGAAACCAATACGGCGAATATGTTTTAACCATGGTAGAAGACTGGTTAAACGAGCGTAGCGGCAATGAATCTCCATTTATTTACGGCGATATTTTGATAAACACAGCAGTTTTAAGCCGCGGTGATGGTTTTGGTAATGGCACAGGTATTATTCCACCATTTCCACGCGTGGCAACCCCTGCCCGCAATCAATATGTACATGTCAATGTCATGCCTGCACTGGGGTTATTCCCAGGCTTCCATTATGATTATTTGATTATTCGCACCGCAGAAGGTCTTGAAGAACGTATTCGCATGGATATTGAAATCCTTTCGCACAATATGATGATTACAACAGGCAGCACTGCACGTACAGAGGGTAGTACATTTATACCTAGTACAAGAATTTTAATGAATAGCCCAAATACAAATGATTTACGCGACCTTATATTAAACCGTGCTAACCCAGCTTGGGATGGTGTGGGAACACCACCAAACGCGCCTGCAATAAACTATAGAGCCATTTTCGAAGATTTGTTAGCTTGGGACAGCATATATCCATATGCGATGCACAGGCTAACCACGCCTACAGGTGGATGGGTGCCACAACCCATGCGCCCTGGCGCGATTGAAACGCCCGAACCATATTGGCAGGGCATTTGGCAATTCCCAGACCGCATAGCGGGTTATATGACTGGCGATACAGTCAACTCGGCATACGGTACGCCCCAACTTAATGCTACCGTTGGCTGGCGGCAGTTTGATATCAGAAATTTGACCAATGACCAGCTCATGGGCTTTACAAATGCGCGCATCACATTTATGAGTGATGACACGGATGCAGTTTCGCCATTTGAAATCATGCCGCGTCCTGGCGGCTATATGTTTAGCGGCAATCACTTGAATGCAGATGGTTCAGCAACCGTTGCAATGAATCCATTTGTGAATCAAATTGCAGTCAGTGATGCGGATACCGTGAATATTCGTGTACGCCCGAAGGTTGGTTTGCCTCCTGGGTTACACGAAGATACATTGCGTATACAAGGCATTGCTGGTTTTGAGGCGGTACTGCACTTTGCGTTTTATGTAGAGCAGCCAGTATTTAATTTTAGTGTGCGCACTTCAGGTAGCAGAATTACACAGGGAAATCCTGTGCCTTTGTCTCCAACAATTATGTCTGACCGTGGTGCGGATGGATTATTCCCGTATCCACATGGGCTATTCCAATCAGGAGGTGAACATCCATATCGTCACTCAGATGTATACATCCGCTTCCCCAACAGAGGCTGGGGCTATACACGCATTGACAATTCAAACCCGAATGTCGCATTTGGTACAAGACAAATTGATTTGATTAATGACAGCATAAACACAAATGCGCAAGGTTTCACCGCTGTTTCTGGGTTGGATTGGCATTTCTTATCAGAAGTAACCAGCCCATACTACCCACATGAACGGATTTACCCAAACTTGACTAATTCATTTGTTGTACACCGCGACTTCCGTCGTGGAATTGCGCTTGGCGAAGGTAGCCATACCCACTTGGCTGATCAAGTACCAGATGTAACAACAGGTGTTCTTTTAGATCAACGCTATCCACAAGATGCATTACTGCCAGCAATTAATAGAGGTTCTTTGCATCCGATTCGTACACCAATTGCTGACGACCTATGGCATGGCAACTTACGCGTTACCCCAAAACTTGGCTTGGACATTGGTCAGCACAGTGATGTTCTAGTCATCACAGGCAACTACGGTTTCCGTTTAGAAATCCCTATTTACATGACCGTCACCGCACCCTATTTTGATATTCGCGTCAGTTCGCCCAACCAGGGTACTCCATACCCAGGAATGCCAATATTCCCAGGGTTAAGCCAAGAAGAGCGCGACCATCTGCTTTATCTATACAATATTTACACAACCGACCCAACCAATCCAATACTTGTATATTATGATTTTAATCCAAGCGACCCACGGCTTTTATACCTTCAATCCACACCTGATAATATACCAGTGATAACCATTCCATGGCTGGAAGCGGGTTATTGGAATTATAATAACAACTATCGCGTAAATCAAAACCACCGCAATCGTCAAGTTGGCCCAAGGCAAATAAACCTGACAAATATGGGTTCTATTCCTGTGCACGGCTTGACGTGGGAATGGGAAAGCGTTGCAAACCGCCTTATGACATCGGCAGGCGCACTTCATTTGAACCCGCCAAACTCAGCAGGGCCGGTGACTTTTGCGCACCCAGAATCCCCGTTTATTGTTTCCGCCCGTTCGAGTGCCTATACAGGCCTCGCCCGTGGTAGAAGCACATCGGCATATTTCACAAACATCCTTGGCGCAAGCACTATTTGGCCTGCTGGGGACCCTACTGCAAATCATGACACGATGCCAAGTTGGATAACTAGCCCTGATGACTGGCGTAATAACCATGCAAATATTCGTGTACGCCCCAGAAATAGACTGCCGATTGGTCTGCATTATGACTATCTAGTATTGCGTGACGGCAGTGGTTATTTTGAAAAAAGAATCCGCGTTGAATTTGAGGTGCGTCGTCCAGCGTTTGCTGTTGATGTCACTACCGTTTCCTTTCCTGGCGCGGCGAATGGTAATTTAGGCCAACATACGGTGCCTAACATCACAGGACTTGGTATTATTCCAAACAACGACGGCACATACAGACGCGCAACGCCATCTGCACTTGCGCCAATGCTGCTATTCCCCAACCGCCAGTTGGGTTATGGCGAATTCATGGGTAGTGTTCTACCTTTACAGTCTAATCAATATGCAACCGTAAACTTGTACAACGCACACAGGCAAATTGTATTTACCAATGTAAACACGGCTAACAATGGCACCGCAGGTTCTGGACGTATACTTGGGCTTGGCTATGGCCATGGTATCACTGGCTGGGCATGGCGCGGCGTTTGGGAAAGCGAACTGAATGGGCCAGAAGGTGCTACATCGCCATTTATCATCACGCGTGATGTGCATAGATATCGCTATGCAAACCTTGCACACGCACTCCGCAATGATTTGCCAAGCCATGGCTATCACAATAATAACGTACAGGTTTGGGTAAAGCCACGCACAGGTCTTCCTGCTGGAACACACAGGGACTATTTTATTCTGCGCGGAGAATATGGCTTTGAAATTCGTGTGCCTGTGCAGTTTACTGTAGACGCACCGGTTGATTTTATTAGTGTAAGCCCACAAAGCTGGACATTTACCTCCCGTGACGAGGGCTATCGCCTGACACATGGTTTAGATGCAATGCAAAATTTCCGCACAGGTTTTGCACAGTTTGACATTAGTCACTGGAATACGGATGCGCCAATTGCAGACGCGTTTTATTACAATAGGACATTTGTCAGTACAAATGTTCCACCAGTGCCTAGCCCCAATCCGATTCATTCGGCGGATTGGTCAAATACTGGTGCAGTCAATGATTTTGTTCACACAATCCCAGGACAGCCAACGACACAAAATGGCTGGAATGCCGCAGGCTGGCCTAGTGCGGCTGGTGATCAATGGTTTTCTATGCGTCAAGGCGATGCGATGGTTGTTGCGCACACGAGTGCAGATGCATTGGTTGCCACTGGCGGTAGTGAAATTTTCCTAGAAAGTGACCGCTACGGCAGCCCTGGGGAAGTTTCACCATTTGTTATTTACCGTGGCTTATATGTAGAATATAGCGCAGCAACGGTGCATAACCGAAGTGCACACAATACGATACCGTTTAGCCGAACAGGGTATCATACTCTACCAGCCGCCACACAAACCCCATGTGCATATCCGTACAACACATGTCTTGCACCTGGAGATTGCCAAGTAAACACCAATTTAAGCAATGTGCAGGCCGCCCTTGCCAACATTAGAGTCATGCCACGCTTTGGGCTTACTTCTTTAGAAGATGATGGTTATACACAAAATTATATTCATGTTGGCGGCGAACAAGTTGCGGGCAGAACGTATACAGACACGCTGATTATCCGTGTACCGCATATCAGTGGTGTAGGTCATCGTGATATTGAAATTCCACTATCATTTACAGTGCATCCACGCCCAGGCCTAGAATTCCGTATCCCCGAACGTTGGGAAGACCAAACCTATGCACTTTGGGGCGATGCACTGGGTACAGTTGCACACCCAACTTGGCAACCAGACCCTCGCCCATCTACTCGACGCACTGTACCAGTGTGGCAATTTACTCCTGTCTTTGAAGGCTATGGCGATACGATGCCAATAGCCACTGTGGCAAACCGCCGCAATGGTATGCCGACAGAAAGCATTGCGCCAAACACATGGTCAATGATGGAGCGCGGTGGTTGGATACATGCAACACCTGCCAATGTAACGGGCTTATCCACAGTGTATATTGATTTGATTAACTCTGGACGCGACCGTATGTTTGATGTGCGTGGTACGTTCAACAGTATTCTTGAACTTGAGCGTTTGGGTACACCATTTGACTATAGCGAAGCACATCAAATCCTCTCGCCCTTCTATATTCACAGGGGCTTAAATAGCAGCAACTATACCCGCACCTATGCGGCAATGGCTGCTGGTGGTGTTGGCAATCAACCTGGTGTTGCTCTTGGGCAGGCTGGAACAGGGCATCAAAATACAGGTGGTATGTTCCGTGAGGCATATTTGACACGTGTTCAAGAGGGGGTCGAGCATGTGCCATGCTGTATATTGTGTGCGTCAAACATCATATTTGACTGCGATGAATGGCTTATTGAAAGAATTAGAATGGCAGGAGGCGACCCAACAGGTATTGTGCGATGTTCAGAAGATTGCACAATTATTCACAGGGGCGTTTGTGACACTCCATGCCACGAACGCGTTTTAACCTGTGAAGAATATAACTATATTATGCAAACGGGATACGACTGCCCGACAGATTGTACTGAAGAACACAGAGTACCGCGCAACCAAGAATTCTGTTGTTGCGAAAACCCATCCAGCGATACAGACACCGTAGAACGCCTAGTGCCTAGAAGAAACAGCTACCGTATTCGCCCACGTGCGGGGCTACCGCCTGGGCTTTATGAAGATACCTTTGTGGTTATCACCGACGAAGGTGTAGAAATTGAAGTGGTTCTACGCTTTGAAGTGTTGCCTTTAAGAATTGAAGTGTACACCTACAACTACCATACAGAGCCAGGTGCGATGCAAATAGCTACACGTGTGGCACTTGAAGCGAGTCCAAATATCAATGATACAAGAAATTCCCACGCAAATAGTCAACTTTCGTTAAACGCCACAGGGCGTGGGCAGCAATTTGCAGTCCACGACTTTGGTACGCGTCAGGAAGGCTTTGTACGCAGTGGAATAGTAAACGACCCCATTGCGGGAACACAACAGTTTAACTTGCGCAATGTCGCTGAAATCAAACATTCATATACAAATCAGGGAAATACACTCATGCAAACTTCCCCCACTTTGCATATTGAACGTGTACAGTGGGAATTCCAGTCTGCGCTAAATGCTGGCGTCAGTGGTATTGTAAACAGACTGTACACTGAATGGAGGTTGCCAGCAAATAGCGTTGTCAATGTATGGGCTACGGCATGGTCAAACGCTTGGCTTGCAGAATTCCCAGGTTCTATCGTACCATCCGCACCAATACCTAGGCCATCGTTGTCCATATCGACTGCCGCAAGCAATGCCGTGCAAAATAATATTGACGACTTGGTACGTGCCGCGCTTGGCTTACCATTTGTATTTACACACGATAGCCTTCATCTCACCAGTGCGACCAACACTACAGACGATGCAAACGCAATAGGTACTATTGCTAACACGAGGCATCGTTTTGCCGATGCAAGGCGTGGACGCACGGCGGATCATACAGGTGGAAACGGAGTGTGGGGTGGCATAGCGGCTGCCGAACGTGTTGTTTATGGCATACCTAATTCAACCGCCGCAGGCGAACCAAGAACATCTAACCTGCGTGTCGAGCCGCGTGTTGGGCTTGGTGTAAATATGCTGGGTACAAACTACGCAGGAAATTTCACAATAACATGGAATCCTGACCCGCTAGCCCCATCAGACCTTAACCGCGGTAGTCACACATTTGAAGACTATCTTATTATCTGGAACCCACTAACCAGCACGGATGAACCATTGGCAAGAATCCCTTTAACCGTAGAGATTCAACCATTTGATGTGCGTATTTTTAGTGATGCTAATGTTTTCACAAATGAGATTCACCCTTCGTGCCCTGATGAAACCCCCGTAACCCACCATCGCAACTTAAACTGGGAATGGAACAGAGCAAATGCTTTTGTATGGGATAGAGCTGCTGGCGGCGAAGACCCCTACTATCCTTATTTCTCGTCAGACACAACAAGTCCGCATTATGTCGACCCGCAGTATGTTTGGGATTTTGGCACCATTTATCCCGGAACACCTTCTGCGCGCTTGTTATACAGAAATATCCCCGCTGTAAATGTGATAGATATCATACCCGAACAACATGTAGCCAGCTTCATTTTAGAAAACCGTGGCGGCTTCCCTATCACCGAACTTTCACAATTTAGTTTCCGCTCTGTAGAGCAAGGCCACCGCGATTACAATACACAGCCATTCCAAATGCAGGGTGGTATTTTGCGCAGCAACCGTGGCGACGGTGAAAGGATTGATATCCCGCAAATTGCCGCTGGCACAACAATTGTAGGTGGCCAGTCAGTACCTTTCCACCCCAACACAATTTGGCCAAATAATGCGAGACACAACACCGTTTCAGACGCAAGGCGCGGCGTTGTTGACCCGTCATGGAATCCGAACTGGTACAACGACAGGGATTTATGGTTCGGGTATATCCTTGACAATCCAGGCCACCGAGGCCAACGCCAATTTGCAGTAATCGACGGTGTTCCAATCACTTACCAAACGGACTTGTATCATGGCTTTGCCCACTTCAATATCATTCCGACAGACTTTCTTCCACCAGGCGTTCATTATGACGTACTGTATATTCGAAACCCTGGCGGATTCGAACTGGCTATTCCGCTGCGTGTAGAAATTGAAGAATACGATACAGACATTGACGTTGCACCATTTAACCCGCGTGAACATGGCTTTGATGTTGACCTTGCAGAAGATACGATTATTATTCGTGTAGAAAATCGTGGCACTTTCCCCATTCGTGAACTGCAACACGAATTTATGCGTATCACAGGCTGGAGGCCAGACGGCGACTTATCTGGGCTAGTTTGGCTTGACCCACCACCCGTCAGCATATGCGGCGGTACGCCAGCCGATGACTGCACTTGTACGCCGCCATATGAAGTCAACAGCCTTATTCCTGTATGGGGGCGTAACCGTGGCGATGCTTTCTTCATACAAAACAGCGCGCTTTTAGACCATTGGAATATAGATGGACGCTATCATATTGACGAAAATGGTCATTATTTGCGCCGCACTGGTTTTGATGAAGTTGGCCGCCCAATATTTGTGCGCGTTGATTACGAATGGCGCGACCTGTATGAAAACGGTGCTCCTGTTTATGAAAATGGAGTACGCGTTCAATATTTATGGCAGGATATGTCACAAGCCACATTGGTTGGCACACTAACCACTATTTTGCCGGGTCAAACAGGTTACTTCGTTATCAGAATGAATGATGGACTGCAAGAAGGCTGGCATAGAGAATACATTCGCCTGTACAACGATATGTTCCACTTTGAAATACACATTCCACTCGAGTTTGAAGTGGTAAACAACGTGTGGATTCTTACACCAGACCCACTACGTGTTTTGTTCCCAGATATTTATTTTGGCCAAACCGCGCCTGATGGCGTTGAAATTAACTTAATGAACCAAGGCAACACTGATTTGCGCGAGTTTACAATTACAAACTTTGTATTCATGCGTGAAACCCCGCCCGATTCACTGGAAGATATCTTCCCGCCAGATGGCTCAGGTGCAAACCATTGGGGGCCAGGCAATGCGATTCCATTTGCAATCACCAGCTTCTGGCCGCATACCGCTGTCAATACAATCACAGGCGAGCCAATCATAGATGATGCCGCTGGTGGTGTGATTCCACGCCCATCTATTGCCCTTGGCGAGCCTGGACAGCGTACAATGCAAGTCGCACCTGTTCAAGCGATTAGCACATGGGCACCAGGCACGTATTTTGCCGTTTTGCAAATGGCTGGACGCCGACACCCCGCAGGTGCGCCAGAGCATCTGGTTGGGTTGCCGCAAGCACCTATTGTTTATGTTGTTTTTGAAATTACAGTAAATCCGCCATCCGCGGATATTAGTACGCAAAGAATCGACTTCCCAAGGGCAAGTGTCGCATACGACTTAGCTCAAATTGAAGGCACCTATCCACAGCAGCCAGATACCCCAGGCATAGACAGCCCTGACCGCGAACGCAATGTTTATCTTATCAATCGTTCGCAAGATGAATATGATAATACTTTTGGTGCGTTGCACTATCCATCATTCCGCTTCCAAGACTATCGTCGTTTTGCGCCGGGTGCAGACCTGACACCTGATTACAATACAGGTGAAATAACGGCAACTCCATTTGAAACGCGTCTGGGCATTGTAGGCAATACAGGCAGTCCGTTTGACTTGCGCAATGGCGGCATATTCAGCGCGGCAGAACTTTTCCAAGTGGTTGCCGCGCCAGGTGTGGAATATGTGGATGAATTTACCGACGAAGACGGTAACATCGTCCCTGGATTTTATCGTATTGTAGAGCAAGGCGGATTTACCGTGCGCCCAAGTGTAGGCTTGCCGCCGGGCATCCATACGATAACCATGGTCGTTGAGGCACGTTTTGTTGACCCCTTTGAAGTGGACATCACCTTCATTGTTGACCCGCATGAGGGTGAAATGTCACCACAGACCCATATGTGGCCAGCCAGAACGGAAGGCTATCACTATATGTTTGACCTGAACGCACAACGCTTTAATATCAACAACCTTAGCCCCATAGTTAGTCCAATTGTACCATATCGCTGGCCATTTACTGTGCTGGATGTACGTCTTGTAAACGAAAATGATAATAATACAAGTACCGCATTTCAATTTGAAAGCCAAGCCGCAAGAGATGCATTGATTGGCACTATTATTTCCCCAGGGGATAATAACCGCTTTATAGATGTGCGCCCTGCCTCTGGTTTGCTTGAAGGCGCACATTATGGGCGGCTAATTGTCACCATTGGGCATCTTGTTGGCAACGTGGCCAGTGTTCATTCCATAGACCTCGTTTCATATTTGCGTTTTTATGTCACCGAAGCTGGGTTTAGCCTTGAAATTGAATCTGACCAATCATGGCCGGCAGTAGGCTGGGGCGCACCGCAACATGCGCCACGCCGTGTAGTTGTACGAAATACAGGGGACAGTGCGCTTAATGATGTAACCATATCATTTGGCGCGGGTACGCATTTTGTGTTTAATGAAGCAATGGTTCAAAGTGGAATCAGCCATGGTTTTACAGGTCTAGGCGCAAGCAGAAGCTTAGTCGTGAGTGAACTCGCGCCGCCCGTGCTTCCTGGTGACCCCGTACGCGAACCTGGGCATCCTTATTATGGTGTGCCTACGGCATTCTATTTCTATGTGCAGCCTGTGCGCCCTGCACCGCATGGACGTGTGCCACGCATTGAACCTTATGAAGATATTCTTGTCGCGTCCTTCCGCAATTCGGCTGGTGCATTGGTTGGATATGACAATGTAAACCTAGACTTTGAAATTTTATTCCCAACGGCAGTATACTCTCCTTCTGCTGGCGAATGGGACATGGTAAACGCGCATTATTCATTGCGTTCAGCGATTGCATTTACGGTTACAACTTCTGGCCCTGGTGCATTAACCAACCTTTCGCCACAGTTAAGCAGCAACAGCTTTACATTTGTTGGCGGCGCAACCACCCGCAATATTCCTGAGGGCGGAAGTACATCTTGGAGCGTACGTCCAGTCCAAAACTTGCCGCCAGGTATCCACACCGCAATGTTGACCATTATCGGCGACCATATCGCGCCCATTCATATTCCATTAACATTTGAAGTCACGCCATCGCAAGCCATTGTGACGCCAAACCCACGCGACTGGGGTGTTGTCACGGCTGGCTATATCGCAAACTCTGTACCTGCGCAAGAATTCCGCATATTTAACACAAGCAGCAGCGGAAGCGCGATTCGTATCCCCGATGGGCATGTGTTCCTTCGCAGTGAATGGGATGTTTTCACTGACCCTATTGGCAATTTGTACAAAGTGCGCCGTGTTGGCGAGTATTCCAATTTCCAATTCCAGCCTACCCGCAGAACAGATGGGCCTGCTTCTGGTGCAGCCCCCGGCGTTGTGTATGGCAGCGTAAACAACTTGATTAACGGACAGCAGGCTGGATATGTAACCGTTCAGCCAAAGCTTGGATTGTCGCCGGGTTTGTATGAAGATTATTTGTATATCATGGGTGACGCTGGCGATGGGCTTTTAATTAGTGTGCCACTTAAGCTTAGAGTAGTGCCTCCGTCAGGTGAAACAGACCCACAATCGGTGCGTATTTACACGGTTGTAAACTATGACCCTGCGGATTTAGAGCGTTCAATCACATTAACAAACACCAACGACTATCTAATGACAGGCATTTCCGCATCATTTGAAAGCGGAGCGAATAGCCCGTTTGGTACACTGTCACCACCCGTCAATGTTACCATCGCGCCGAATGGAAGCATTCATATCCGCTTTCGCCCAATCGCTGGGCTTCCAGCGGGAACGTATCAAGACTTTTTGCTCATCACAGGTGACAATGGATTTGAACTGAGAGTTCCTGTCACGCTTTTTGTAAACCCATACAATGCGTTGATTAGGCCAAACCCTGTAGTTATTGGCCCCGTTGCAGAGGGCTATGAAGCGGCGTTTATTTCAACATTTTTGACGCATTTGGTTGAAATACAAAGCTTAGAAAATATTCCGCTACAAAACTTGCAGTTTGGTTTTGTAAATGGCAGCGATTTTGTGTTTATAAACGAAGCGGGCTTGCCTACAATACTCCCTGCTTTGCCATCTACGCACACTTCATCGCATCCGTTTAGCATATATCCAAACTTTATAAACCCAATTGGCTTCCAGATTGCGCCAGTGCATGGTTTGCCCGCTGGGCGGCATGTAGACTCTGTGTTAATTAGCGGGCGTGATGTTTTAGATGAAGACTTCTCGCTGGTAGTCGATATTATTTTCTATGTAGTGCCACCTGAAGTTGCGGTTGAAGTTGACCCACCCAATAATACTTGGGAAACCGTGCGCATTGGATACACACGTCCAAACGCGCCATCACAACGTTTTACAATCACCAACGTAGGCAATAGCCGAATAGATGGTCTAACCGTTCGTTTAGAAATGGGAACGGTGCTGAGTCCGTTTGTGATAAACCAAGGGCTTTCGGGCAGTACACTGCGTGCGCCATCTCCAGCAGAACTTGCACCAGGATGGGAGGGTGGCTTGCCGTATTTGTATTTCTATGTGCAACCGCGTTTATTCTTGCCGCAAAACCCTTACCGCGACTACATTATTGTAGAAGATGAAACGGGTGTGATTATCGAGCGCATTCCATTGGTGTTTGCGGTGCAGGCATTTGACACGGTCATTTTGCCGCCACGTGTTGATTTTGGGTGGTCAATCCCTGATCCTTATATTGACCTTGGTTTCTTATACCTGGGCTATACATTGGAAGACGCATATCATCTTGCCCGTACTACACACAGCGCGTTAGACCCAGACCCAAACCCCGCACATGATGCAGTGCCAGCCTTAACTTTGGTGGAACGCCCAGTGGGTATGTTTACCATTAGAAATTATGAAACCTTTGCTATTGCCCTTGAAAATCTGTTGACAAGAAACGCCGCAAACGATGGATGGACATTGAACGACAGCGTTTGGGTAAATGGTGGGATTTTTGAAATCGTTGATATTTTAGGCTTGCCGTCTGCGTATCCTGTATCTGGCTCAAGTTTACTTCCTCACCCAAATGAACCGCACCCCCCAATGGTTGATGGCCGTACACCCATGCTGCGCTACCGCTATATCACGTTCCTTGTGCGCCCTGTGGCTGGTTTGCCCATTGGTACACATATTGATGTGATGGAAATCACAGGTGGCGTACCTGCATCCCCTGCGCTTGGGCGGCTTAATTTAACCGCGGAAGTGATTTTTGAAGTGCGCAACCCAGACTTTATGCCCGAACTTAGCCCAAACCCTGTAGATTTTGGCTATGCAAGCTGGACAGGTGTACATGGTGTTGGCATGTTGCCATATGACTTGAGTGCGCATTTATATGGACTTGCAAATGACCCAACTGCCGCGTTGTATGGTTACATCAACGGTACAACCACACCTGCTGCACTTCAAGGTGCAAGGGTTACACTAACCAATACAGGCATTCGCGAAATCGTTATCAATGACCTAATGTTGGGTGACAATGTACGCTCGGCGTTTGAAATAGTAAGTTTCTCTGCTGGTGGTACACAAGCGGTAGTCAATGGGTTTGAAGTAAGAAATGTAAATGTGACGTTGACAGAAGGCGAATCCATTGTTATTTATGTGCGTCCATTGGAAGGCTTATTCGGCGGTGGTTATAACAATGGGCCAATCGCCATTCATTATATAGATTCGCTCATTATTAGCGGCGAAGATAGATTCACTTATGAAGTTGCGCTACGATTTTCAGTTTACGGCGATGAAATGATTTATGACTGGATAATCGCAGATGTTGAGGATTCACCATCTGTTGCAAGCGCACCCGCGTATGGTGTATTCCGTCCAACAGGAATAGCACCAGGCGTGGCAGAAAATGCGATAAACCATCATCAAATAACAATGTATGTTGGCGAAGACCGTAACAACTTCCATCGCGGAATCACCGTCCGTAATACAGGAAATACAGATATTTTGTGGCAGGATATGAATATTAGGCTTATTACAACGTCGGGTACGCTTCTGGGTGATGCGCTTGAAGTGGTACAGCCATACAACATGCCACCACAGCATGTAGACCCCGTCTTAGATTGGTTTAACGTAGGCACGGAAATACCTGTGATTCTTCGCCCGACAGCAACCGCCGCAATGGCACCAGGTATTCACATTGTACGCATTGAAATCACACACAATAACGATACAAACCCATACAGTTTTACCTATATCACCCTTGAAATACTACCACGGGGCTTAGGCTTACTTGACGATGGCGGAGAAGCATGGACGCTTTACTTGCATGAAAACGCGCAAGCACCACTTTCAGCCATTCCTGTCAACCCTAATCGTACAATGACATTAACAGGTAGCGGACGTACACCCATTTTACTTGGTGATTTAACATTTAGCTTTACGCATCCGCAATTTGGTAATGTGTCAAGCTGGTTTGAACCTACTTGGATGCATAACGGCGGTCACTATGCGCTAAATCATCCCGCCATTGCAGGCATTCGCTTAGGTGATGACAATATTACAGGAAATGTGAGTCAAGCCGCGCTAAATATTATTCCAACACGCCGTGCCACAGATATTTTAGCTGGGCATACAATCACCATGCGTGTTGAATATCCGAATATCCCTGATACCTATGTGGAATTGCCATTGACATTGAATATTATTCCACCTGGGTTTGATATGGAATCACAACTAACCATTGCTGACCCAAATGATTTAGTGGAAAACACAGCCGCCCCAGCCATGATTTTTAGTTACTACTTGGAAGAAGATAACGACGCACATCAAATGTGGGTAGAAATCACAAACACATCCCGCGTAAACCTGAGCTTTGACAACAGGCACATGCTGCCATACAGCCCAGGCGTATTTATGAATATCGAATTTGATGATGCACTCTCATACTTTGAAATTTATCGTTTTAACATGGATGGTTTGCCTAGTGGCATCATGTCACCAGGCGTTTCAATTACTAGCACAACAGGTACACCAGTGGCCGACCAAATGGCTAATTTAGTGCTTGCGCCAGGTCAGACCGTACGTTTCTTTGTGCGTCCTACCGAAGATGCACTTGAGAAACTCCACCCGATAACAGGCAGCCACGATGCAGTACATGTTGTTCGCCGTGCGGTGACAAACACTGCAATTCCAGGCACAAATGCGTTTTGGCAAATGGATACCTTGCGCCGTACGCGTGACCTGACATTGTTTGTGTCACCAGTCGCGCTGGAAATCGTCAGTATTGTTAGCGCACAGGCGCATCCGACAGCAACAAGCCGTTCAGCGTTATATTTTGACCCATTTGTTTTGTACTATGCCGAAAGCCCGACTCATTCGGCATTGCTTCAATTGCCGTTGCCAGTGCAAGGCAGTCTTCCAGGTACAGTACTTGGCAATTTGACTCACGCACAACGTGTAACAATCCGCAATACATCTTTACGTGAAAATATGGCACTTGCAGACCTCTTCATTGAATTTGACGAAGGTTTATTCGCCATACTGTTTGATGGTAGCTTGTTTGATACGCATTTGCCGCCGATGGCGGGTACAGTGGATGGGTATATCCAGCCTGGGCAAGAAATTTCATTCTATGTAGTGCCAACCGCCGCCGCGCTTCAAGATGCTTCGCTTCGTAATACGGCGGCGATAAGCAATACACGGGTTGACGCAATGCAAATCAGTTACAGGCGCGGTGCAATCCGCAATGTTGAATACGATACCCACTATCGTGCAATAGATTTAACTGTAATGTCACCGACATTTACCGTAACAGCCCAGTGGGATGATGACTCACCAAAAGTATTTGAACTTTACCGTGAAGAGGCACAAGCAGTGCATACCCAGTGGGTCACTATCCGCAATGACTCACGTGCAAATATCAACTTCGCAGACATGGCCATAGTATTCCGCGAAACGCCAGATGGCAGTGACCCAGATGCATATGCATTGTTTGAAATTTATGCGGTGTATGTGTACACGATAGGCACTGGATTTGTGCGCCATGAAGGACGCAGTGTGCTTGATACTTTGGTGCTTGCACCAGCTCAAGTCGTACGCTTCCGTATACGCCCAACAGCTGATGCACTTGAAACGGTTCGCTCGGATGCGTCTGATGAATTGCAAATAAGTCATAGCCATGGGCATGAAAACAATAATAATCGCGACGTTGCACTGCGTGTGCTTGCACCACATTTCACAGTCATTGCGCCAAATCAGTTAGATTTCCATTTATATGTAGGCGAAGACAACACACAAATGCATCGTAAGGTGCCAATAGAAATCCGCAATGATAGCCGCGGCTTGATTAACCTTGCCGATTTAACATTTGAATTTACATGCCAAGATGCAAGCTGTACAGAGCTTGATTGCCAAAGTTTTGAATTTGATATGTATAGACCAACGATGACTGCGCATATTGAAACGTTGGCTGGTGCAACGACGACCACATCGGGCGAATCAATGACTGTATATATCATGGTGACACGCCGTGCGGTACTTGCTGATGTGGGTATACTGAACCCTGCCATTGCTGTTCAAGATTCTTTTGTAACCGTTAGACACGCCGACGGAGCTTATCAAGAACGAGACATTCGTTTAGAAATCGCGCCTGTCAACTTTACATTAACAGCTACAAGTGCGACCAACCCAACAGACGTGACATTGTACTGGCGCGAAGACCATACCCAGTTGCATCATCGCAGACAAATGACCATTACAAACCAATCTACCCGCGAACCGATTCACTTTGATGCGCCGTTTGCCGCTGATATCATGCATAGTTTCGCGCTTGATTTGTTTGAAATCGTACCAGACACTTGGCCGACCGTATCATTAACTACTGCTGGTGGGCTAATGCCAAGTGTGACATTCTATGTTCGTCCAACAAATGTGGCGACGCAAACGGTGGGTATGGGGCAAAATTGTGCGCTAACACTTGCGAATGCACGTGGAGTTGACCGTACGGTAGGTTTGACATTAAATGTGCTTCCTCCAAATGTTTTAGTGACTGTACGCGAGCACGTTTCAGCCACTCCATACGATATTCTTGGCGGTCATTTGGGCACAGACGCTATCCAGTTCCATTTATATGTAGGCGAAAACCCAGAAAACAGAATGCGCTATTTGGAAATCACCAACGATAGCACAGGCCTGTTAGATTTAAGTCGCCTGAATATCGCTGAAAACGCAACAACAGGAATGACTGGCGCGAACCCAATCGCATTTAGGATTCACAGCATCACCATATCGCCAGGTAGCTTGGCTACAAGCACCACCACTACTTTAAACCCAGGTGGTATGGCAGTGGTAGCCATCCATGTAGAAGAAGCCGCAAGCATGATTCCAGGCACAGGACGTAACGCGACTTTAACCATAACTCATCAACACCATGATGCCGCACAAACAATTTACCCCATTTTCACCCGTGAATTGACGCTTGACGTTGAAAACGTAAACTTCACGATATCCGCAATAACAACACCTTCCGCAATATCTGCTTTGCCAGCCAGCCCAACAGAAGTCACACTAGATTGGCGCGAAAATAACACATATGCCCATCACCAGCGCGCAATACGCATAGCCAATCAATCAAGCCGTGAAACGCTGATTGTCAACCCGGCAATAAGCGGCCGTGACCTTGCACCGGGGTTTAGCCCTGTGTTATTTGAAATCATGCCAACAGGTGTAGGCGTATGGCCAATCACAGGTATTCCACCGCGATTCAATGCGGATGGCACAGTCAATGCCAATGCATATGCGACATTCATCGTCCGCCCAACTGCTGAGTCAACACACACCGTCGGAATGGGTCAACACTCAACCCTCACGATTACAAACCAACGCGGCAATAACCAGTCCATTCCGCTGACATTAAACGTAAGCCCGCCAGCCATTGGCATTGCGGTATTAGAACACGAACGCGTCACCCCATGCGATATTCTGGGTGGGCATGTTGGTACAGATGCTATTCAATTCCATTTATATGTAGGCGAGAACCCAGACAATAGAATGCGCTTCTTAGAAATTACCAACCATAGCGCAGGGCTATTGGATTTGAGTCGTCTGAATATATCCGCCAATCAAGCAACGGGAATTTCCTCCTCAAATGAATTTAGAATCAGTAGCATCACCCCAACCGCTGGAAGCGTTGACACCACCACGGGATTCTTAATACCAGACGGTACCGCAGTCGTGGCCATTCGTGTAGAAGACGCCGCAAGAATGATTCTAGGCGCGGGACGTACCGCAACAATAACGATAACCCACGCAGACCATGACGCGCATGATACCGAACGCGCAATCTTCACGCGCACAATGACCCTTGACGTAGCACACGTAAACTTCACGTTGGAAGCGATAACAATCCCAGATGCGTCATCAACCCTGCCTGCCAGTGCAACCGAAGTCACATTAGACTGGCGCGAAAATAATCAATACCTCCACCATCGGCGCGAAATCCGCATAACCAACCAATCAACACGCGAACAATTGGTATTAGACCAAGTCCTGGCCGCCACAATCCGTGACCTAACGCCAGGGTTTGGCGAGGCACTGTTTGAAATCATCCCAAGCGGCACGGGTGCATGGCCAACTACCGCCCTGTCTCCGCGCATAGACGCAGATGGCGACCCAATCCCTAATGCAGCCACCACTTTCATGGTGCGCCCAACCACCGCGGCAACTGCCACAGTAGGTACACACACAACAAACCTGACTGTATCCAACCGCCGTGGTGACAATCAATCCATTGCACTCACCCTGAATGTAAGCCCGCCAGCCATTAGCGTGGCAGTACGCGAACACACGCCAGCCACGCCAACAGATATCCTTGGCGGCCATGTGGGCACAGATGCAATCCAATTCCATTTATATGTAGGCGAAACAACGACCAACCGAATGCGCGAGTTAGTCATTACCAACACAAGCGCGGGGCTGTTAGATTTAAGCCGTTTGAATATATCTGCCAATTCAGCCGCAGGCATTGGTGGAATCAATGCAGGTGATTTTATTATTCACAGTGTCACCCCAGTCACTGGTCAAACGACAATAAATGGCAGGCACTATCTATTGCCAGACGGCACTGCCGTGGTTGCCATCCGCACCACTGAAACTGCCGTGTCTGAACCCAGAACAGGGCGTGTCGCAACGCTAACAATCACCCACGAAGATCACGACGCAAGCAACACAGAACGATCAATTTTCACGCGTGACTTGGTGCTTGAAGTGGCAGAAGTAAACTTCTCATTCTCTTCAACCACCACAATGGCAACATTAACCACAGGCGAATCTTTGTCTGTCTATTGGGGACAAAACAACCTGCCTATAGCGGTAGCCATCACCAATCACTCAACCCGTGAAACCATTCGTTTCACAGACCTTTCCACAATGCTAACACCGCAAATTTTCCCGACGGAGCTAAGCGACGAAGCTCTATTCCGTGTCGAAAACTGGCCGCCTGTTGCCACTGTTGCCCCTGGCGCGACTACAACACAGTTTTTCTATTTGTATCCTACAGGCAATGAGACAATAAATGGCGCAGTGCATCATGTAAACACGCCTGCGATACCACAGTGGACGGATATCCTTACCGTAAACAACGCCCGTGGTGCGGCAAGCTCTTTAGATTTGGCACTGACTGTTGGCGCACCAAGGTTTACCGTAGCAATGACACCCGATGACTTGGTGTTTGACTTGTATGCAGGCGAAAACCCTGAGCGAATATTTGGCTTGTCATCCGAGCAAATTCACATCCGCGACGTGGTGGTTGTCAACGATGGATTTGGCCCAATTGACCCGCGCCACTTTAATTTCAGCTTCACAAACCCAACCAGCCATGTCACGGGCATTACTGCGGCAAGCGATTGGTTTATGGTGCATGGGCTTTATGTATACAATGCATCCAATGTGAGAATCGCCACATGGTACGCCACGGACACCACCACTGTTTCCGCGTTAATTCCAACGGGCGGCAGGGGTGTATTCCGTATTCGTCCCACAGAAAACGCGAATATCGACAACACATATGCCACGCTTTATCATGTGCCTGATAGCAGTCCACTGGTTACCAATCGTTTATTTGACCCCTATGCATTCACACTGCATGTTGGCACAGACCATTCAGGCTCGGCAGAGTTTGAGTTTGACCTTACACTGGATGTGATACAGATGACATTCACAATCACCGAGCCGGTGAATGCTGTCGCGCCAATTGCATTTGAGTTTGCACACCGTGCCGCACAGGATGCCAACCACTACAACATTCGAGTGAGAAACAATTCAACCAGAGAAAACTTACGCTTTGCAGATTTTGGGTCGCCAGCCACATGGTTTGATGAAGGCCGCTTTGAACTGATTCCTGCGCATTTTACAGGTGCTGCAACCACCAGTGTGTTGCCAGGAATGCATCAAGATTTCACGATTCGCCCAACTGTGGCTACTACGTTGCTGTTGCCAGATACGACACTGTATTATGACGAATTAATACTCGACCACGATTTGGGTCATATTGAAAACCGCGAAATAGAGCTCACCGTAGTTTCACCAGCATTCACATTGACCGTTCACGAACACATATTAGCGGGCTTAGATGTCACCCCACTTGCGGGTCATAATCTAGGCGATGTGGTAGAAATGCATTTGTACTACACCGAAGACCGCGACATTCGCCGCCGTTATATCACGCTTACCAACACAGAAACCAATACCAGCAGCGATGTGTCGATACGTTTCCAAGACCTTGTACCGCATTTCACAGGCGCATACGCATATGAATTTGAAATTTTGAACAGGCCAAACGCGTCTGCACCATGGAGTACGACCTGGCCAACCACAGGTGTTATCCCCGTTGGTGGCACTCATGAAATAGCTATTCGTGCAGCGTCAGGTGTAAATTTTGACGCACGTCATGCCACACGTGGTGCATTGTTTGTCGTGGATTTGTCGCTGTCAAACCCGGCACCTTCGACAGGTGAAACTGTCATTGACTACCGCCGCCAAGACCGTGGCATGATGCTTATCGTCGAGCCTTTAGAATACCGCACATTCGCGCCGTATCCAGCCGAAGACGATGCGATACGTTTCGACTTCTTCTGGGGGCAAGACCCCGCGCCATATCGTGAAACTGTTGCATTAAGAAACAAGTCAACCCGATTGCCCATTTATTTAGATATCGCGCTAGACGATGGTGTAACTAGCGAATTTGAGTTGCGCTATGCGTCAACCCCACAAACACCGCAAACCAGTTTCACAGGTATAAGGCTTGACCCACGCGGCAACCGCGCAGACACCGATGCCAGCCTTGACAGGGTATTTTTAGTCGCACCCACCACAGGCAATATATTTATAAGAAACCCCGACAGCTATTATCACGATATGATTCATGTCACCCCAAACAATGTCCACGGCGTAAACGCGGCGATTGCAAACGCGGAAATCGAACTAGAACTATATGTCATTGACCCTGGTTTCTATATTGATACAGATGTTGGACACCCAGACCGATGGATTGACATTTATATTGGCGAAGACCCAGATGGCGACTTCCCCGCGTTGGTTGCGTCCATTGCCCTTGAAAACAGAGGCGATGGCCCAGCCGATATGACAGACTTGCTTGCGTCTACCTGTACGTGTTCTATGTATGCCATTACTGTGGCGCGTACTTTTGCAAATGATGTCATGTATGAAATGCCAATGACACCAGTGGATGGGCATATGTCGTGGCATTATTCAGACTGGCCCAGTGACTGGATTGAAGTGACACCTGACGGTTCACGCATTCACATGCCGCCTGGTGCGTCTGTCAATGTTGAAGTGAGATACACCGTGCCGCCGCAATTTGAAACACGCGCAAGGGCAAACAATTTCACAGTATTTGAAGACGGGCGCATTGAATACGGCACATTGCCCTATCCACTGCCGCAAATTGGTGTGGACTTCCGCGTCAGCGGCGCGTCAATTCAGGTTGACTTTGGACGCATTGAAATTCATGCAATGGTATATCCCGTCCAAATGGTGCCTGTAGCCGCAAGCAACACGCCAATACCGTTAGATGAATTGATGACAAACACAGCAGACCGTGTGCCCAATATTGTTGTGTCCAGCTTGGAAACCGTAAGGCTTGACCGATTGAATGAGCGCACAGTCAGCCTGACTGCATACAACCCAAGCGAAACTGACCCTGCTTTGCGTTATTCCACAGACATTGTAATGTACGCTGGCGAAAGTGTGGCAGATTTTAGGCGGCATATTGTGCTGGAAAACCAATCCACACGCGAAAGTATCCGTTTCGTTGATGTCATTGCATCGGGTGGGGCATTGCTGCCACAAGACCTAAGCTATGGTTTTGAAAACGGATTATTTGAAATTGTAAACTGGGCAGACGCACCAAGTGTGCTTACACCTTATGGCACTGCTGGTGCTAGTTTTACATTGCATATTCAGCCCACATCCCCCGCGTCATTGTCGCCCAGTGCGTTGGTGGCGGGTACGCGTCAGCGGAATGACAACCTGCGCATTGCAAATGCACGTGGTTTCGACGGCGTACTTGGGTTTAGCTTAACGGTGCTTCCACCTTACTTTACATTGGCTAACCCTGACCCGAATCACCCATACGCGCCAATTGAACTGGATATTGACGCCACTGGCGATACCAATGATTTAATCAATTACCGCTTCATTTATATTGTCAATGACAGTAAAGCGGCGTTAAACCTTGACCATATGCACATATGGTTTAGTGGTGACGCAGCAAGTGAATTTATGGTTTGCCCAAACCGCAAACCAACGGGAATACTTGCGTCAGGCGAACGTGCGCGGCTATATATCAGGCTGGTAGACAACGGCACAATGGCATATGGCGTACGCACTGCCACCATTCATGTTCAGCATTATTATGATGGTGTGAGTGACGCAGGTTATAACCGATACCCAGGTGCTTATCGTACGCATGGTTTGGTGCTTACGGTATGGTCGGAAGTAGAAATAGAAGTAGAAATTGAGGTGGAAATCGAAGTTGAGATAGGTGTAGAAATCGAAGTGGAAATTGATGTGTTGCTCACATTGCTTGGGCTTGACTCATCCCAGTTTGTTGACATCGACCTGTGGGGATATTTAAATCTTTATATTGATGAGCCCTTTAATGCCTATGAATTACTGCTTAGAAATAGTGGTACGGCGGCGTTTAGACTTGACGATATTATTATGCACATCAACACACAGCCAGTAGTGCCAGAAAACACATGGGCAACAGGGCTGGTTGCGCCAATGTCTGCCATGTCTGCGGATGTTGACCATTATCTGGGTGTCGAATACTATCTTGAATTCCATCAATACCAATACCCGCATTTGACTGACCGTGTGCTTAATCCAGGGCACAACGGGCAGCAGGGGCAACATGTATACTTGCATATTTGGCCAAACGCACTGGCCGCAAGTACACCGGGTATCAGGCTTGCACTGCTTGAAATCCGCCATAGATATGGTCGGATAGACAATGTGGAACGCGGCGTACTGCTGCTGAATGTCATGGAGCGTGAAGAAGATGGCGAGACGCCAGATTCTCCTCCCGGCCCACCATATCGTCCATCATACGGCCCACAATGGCCAGACAGCGAAGACGCCACAGCCAATCGCTTTGTACCAGTCATACCAAGCGTGATATCACCTGATTATCCAACAGATTTGGCGTTCATTGACTATCCACCCACAGATGTAAGCGATTTCACAACCGAAGAATCCTTTGGTGAACAAGTAGTTGTACCCATTGGCAGCCGTACCATTTATCGCCGCGTACTTGAAAGCAATGGCAGTGGAATCGTTCACCGCAATACACGCCGCGTTGAAATGGACACCACGGCATATATCACACCTGACACTTATTCGACGATGATACCGATACGCTTTGTTGGTTATATCCTTGACCTGGATGTACACTGGTGTGACGAAACGCGCATAGGTATACTTGAGCGCAATGGCAGACGTTTACGTTTCGACCCCGACAGCTATTATATGATGATTAACGACGTGCGCACCCCTATTTTAAATACCAGAGGCGAGCAAGTACGCGCAGTGCTTAATGACAATGGCCGTATGTATATTCCGCTACGCGCCATGGGTGAGGCGATGGGATTAGAAGCCGAATGGATAAATGACACCCGCACCGCGCTACTGCATATTCAGCGTATGGGTGAAGGTGCTACGGGCTGGGATAGTGATTATGTAAGGCTCACGTTGCATTAATACGAAAATATAATGAAAAGGATTCAGCAAATTGCAACATGCAACTTGTTGAATCCTTTTTTGCTTGCCACCTCATTCGAAACGATTTATTCAGCTTTTCACAAGAATAAGCCTGTAAAATACTTATCTTGCATTAATGACAAAAAGACTTGTTTATGATAATATTTTCTATATAGAGAAAATGGCTCATACTTTATTTACAGTTAACATGACTTCGACAAATACAAAGTCTAAAGCATATTAAAAGAGGATTAAAGTCAATGGAGAAACCCAACTGTCAAACGATGCAGGCCGTTAATCAAGCTGCATTTTTGTTACTTGCCGACATAAGCCAAGCCGATTTTAAAAACACAATGGTTAAAAGTCTTGGACTCATTGGGCGGGCTGCTAATATTGATTGCATAAATATATGGCAAATTAATATTACAGAAAGCGATTTATATGCGGCCAATGCGTATAGTTGGCATAAAATATCAAATACAACATCAGACGTATCTTCAAAAAAAGTGAAAATGCCCTATGCCAGCGCATCTGATTGGATTGAAACATTTAAACAAGGCAAATATATCTGCCGCTTTACTTCAGCCATGTCTATTCATGAAAAAGAATGTTTAGGCATCAAGTCAGCCAAAACCATGCTTCTAATCCCCATGTTCATAAAGCAACAGTTGTGGGGTATTTTGAATGTCGATGTATATCGCATACCACACCATTTCGCATTAGAAGAAGTAGAAGCATTGCAATTGGCAAGTGCTATGTTTGCAAACGCAATAAGCCGTTATTTACATATCGCCGAAATGGAAAAAACATTAGAAGATTTGCGCCATTCATATGATACCGCCAAAGCGGCAACACAAGCAAAATCTGATTTTTTGGCAAATACAAGTCATGAAATTAGAACACCAATGAACAGTATCCTTGGTTTTTCAGAACTTGCGCTGGATTGCGACATTAATGACAAAGTAAGAAATTACTTGGATAATATACGAGAAAGCGCGAATTGGTTATTAAATATAATCAATGGCATTTTAGATATTTCAAAAATTGAGACGGATGGTATGGTCGAATTAGAAAATATTCCATTCGACCTACCTGAACTATTCGAACGATGTCAAGCATTGTTTATGCCAAAAGTGATTGAAAAGGGATTGCTGCTATCCTGCCATGCCGAGCAGCCTGCGGGTAAAAAAATAATCGGAGACCCAGTCAAACTGCGTCAAGTGCTGACAAACTTGTTATCAAACTCTGTAAAGTTTACCAATAGCGGTTCTGTTAGCCTGTTGGCATCCATCGAAAGCACCGAAGACAATCATGTGAAAATGTATTTTGAAATAAGCGACACGGGCATTGGCATGACACCAGAACAAATGATAAGAATATTTGAGCCTTATGCACAGGCAGACGCGAGTATCTCTCGCGATTTTGGCGGTACAGGGCTGGGGCTGGTCATTATAAAAAGTATTATTGATGTCATGGGAGGCATCATTCATTTAGAAAGTCAAATGGGGATTGGCACCAAATTTAGCTTTACGCTAATGTTCGAACTTGCCGACAACAACGATATAGACGTGGTTGCCGAAACATTTGAAAGGCCCAATTTTAACGGCGAAGTGCTTGTTTGCGAAGATAATCATTTAAACCAGCAAGTAATTTGCGAACATTTAAAAAAAGTAGGGCTAAAAGCGATTGTCGCAAACAACGGCTATGAAGGCCTTGACATGATTACAAGCCGCATGGAAAATAATCAGCCGCACTTTGATTTAATTTTTATGGATATATATATGCCCATTATGGGTGGCATCGAAGCGGCGGCTAAAATAACTGCACTGGGGATAAATACCCCCATTGTTGCCTTAACTGCCAATGCGAGTCCACACACTTTGGATATTTATAAAGCAAACGGAATACTTGATTTTTTGTGTAAGCCATTTACGTCTCAAGAACTGTGGAAATGCCTTGCTAAATATGTTGACACCATCAGCTATTCAACAGTCAATGCTGGACATCATGCCGTCGAAACACAAAAAATATTAAAGCGACTCAGGTTAAATTTTGTTACAGACAACCAAGGTATATGTGAAAAACTTAAATGTGCGTTGGCTTCTGGCGATATAAAAACAGCACACAGGCTAGTCCATACAATAAAAAGCAACGCGGGGCAAATTGATGAAAAACAACTACAAATGATTTCCGCAAGTATAGAAAATATGCTGATGAAGGGACAAAAACAGATTGCGGCACAACAGTTAAACCAGTTTGAAAGCGAAGTAAACATGGTGCTTGATAAATTAACGCCGCTATTGATTGAAGCAAATGCAAAAAGTATAATAAAAACAACAGATAAGCATAAAATCTGGGAAATCATTAAAAAACTAGAACCCCTGCTGGTAACAAAAAACCCCGCTTGTGAAGATATGATTGACGATATCCGCACCATACCAAACACAGAAAATCTGATAAAACAAATAGAAAACTTTAAGTTTAAGCAGGCATTAGAAGCATTGTCAAATATAAAAGACGGGTTGGCGATATAATGGACAAAAGTAAGATATTTATAGTGGATGACAGCCTTGTAAAGCGAGAGTCTATTAAAAGGGCAATTATCAGTACCTATGACGTTGTCATCGCTTCTTCCGGAAAAGAAGCACTAGAAATGCTTGAAGTGGAATCCCCGGATTTAATCATTCTGGATGTGGAAATGCCTGAAATGGACGGCTACCAGGTGATACAAGAGATACAGTGCATAGAAGCATTGGCAGAAATACCAGTCGTATTTCTTGCCGCAAGGTCAGACCCTGCCGCAGAGTTGTATGGGCTGTCTTTGGGGGCAATGGACTATATTAGTTTTCCTTTTTCACCGCCACTGTTGTTAAAGCGGATAGAGCTGCATCTTTCGCTCGTGCGTCAAAAATTGGAAATGGCAAAAATCAATGATAATCTGGCAAAACTTGTTGAAGAAAGAACGGCTGAATTAAAAGAATCCAATGATAAATTGAAAACAGCACTGGATGTTGCCGAGATCGCAAACAGAGCAAAGTCTGTTTTTATTGCAAATATGAGCCACGAGACAAAAACCCCGTTAAACAGTATTGTTGGATTTTCAGAACTTGCCCAGCATGAAGAAATCTCCGATAAAGTCAGAGGATATTTTGACAATATATCCGAAAGCGCGTCCTGGCTTCTGAATATAACCAATGATATTTTGGATATTTCTGTATTTGAATTGGGCAAAATCGTGTTAAATCGCGTACCTTTTGACTTTTCTGAAATATTTGATTTTTGTCAATTTAAATTTAACCCCAGTGCCAAGAAAAAAGGGATTATTATACTTTGGGATATGGCATCGGTGGCAAGGAAAAAGGTCATAGGCGATTCTGCCCGCTTGCGTCAAGTGCTGGTTAATTTGCTTTCTAATGCGGTGAAGTTTACCCAAGCTGGAACTGTCCAATTTTCTGCCATAATTAAAAATGAAGACAGCAAAGCAATAACCATCGTATTTAAAGTAGAAGATGCGGGCATAGGAATGAGCCAAGAACAAATGACACGCATATTTGAGCCATTTGCCCAGGGCGACGATAGCATCACGCGAAAATATGGCGGTGCAGGGCTTGGGCTTCCAATCGTGAAAAATATAATAGAACTGATGGGCAGCAAACTAGAAGTTGAAAGTACTGTGGATGCCGGCAGTACATTCAGCTTTGAGCTTACATTTGATTTGGCGGAAGATGAATCCAATCAAATAGCGGTTGCAAATGTCCTTCAAAAACCCCATTTTAATGGCGAAGTTTTAGTATGTGAAGACAATCGCATGAATCAAGATGTGATTTGCGCGCATTTATCAACGGTGGGCTTAAAATTTGTTGTGGCAAACAACGGCAAAGAGGGTGTTAACTTTGTCGCCGAGCGTATACGCAACGGCGAAAAGTTATTTGATTTAATTTTTATGGACATACGAATGCCCATTATGGACGGCTTAAAAGCGGTGATTAAAATCCATGAACTGGATGTAAAAACACCAATCGTTGCCCTAACGGCAAACGTGATGTCCAGTGATTTAGAGTTATACAGGCTTAGTGGCATGTCAGGTGCCATTGGCAAACCCTTTACAACACAAGAATTGTGGGATTGCTTGGCAACGCACCTGAACGTAGAAGGTTATACCGCGATAGACCACGATAAACAACTTGAAGAAGACGATAAGCTAAAAAAGATGCTTAAACTGAACTTTGCAAAAGACTTTAAAAATGTCTACCGTGATATAACCAGTTCTGTTAATAATGGTGATATAAAAACAGCATATAGGCTGTCACACACCATCAAGGGCATTGCGGGGCAAATTGATGAAACCGCACTGCAAGCGGCGGCAGCCGCAGTGGAAGGCAGGCTTAAAAATGAGGAATATAAGCTGGACAGCCAGCAATTGGCTGTTTTTGAAACAGAGTTGAGTGCGGCACTTGAAAAATTTGCGCCGCTGTTAGTCGAAGACCAAGCTAAAGTGGCTGTAAAAATTACAGATGTAAATCGTGTACAAGAGATACTAAAAAAACTAGAGCCATTGCTAGTCAGCAAAAACCCAGACTGCGAAGAAATGCTGGATGACATACGCGCAATACCAGGCACAGAAGCACTGGTATCGCAGATGGAAAAGTTTAAATTTAAGATGGCAATCAATGAGCTTGCATTTGTAAAAAAAGAATGGGGGATGTACAGTGAGTCATAAAAAGAAATACAGTGTATTGGTAGTGGATGACGAACGTTCAAATATTAGCGTTTTAAGAAGTATACTAAGCTTTGAGTATAATATTTTTGCCGCCACCGACGGGCTGGATGCGCTGGACACCGCGGAAGATTTTTTGCCAGACGTTATTTTGCTTGATATTGTTATGCCTGAAATGGATGGCTATGAAATCATTACCCAGTTGAAAAAAACTGAAAAAACAAAAAATATCCCTGTTATTTTTATCACAGGGCTTAATGACGCGGAGGCAGAGGAAAAAGGTTTAGCTTTGGGCGCGGTAGACTATATATCTAAACCATTTAATCCTACCATTGTTAAATTAAGAGTGCGCAACCAAATAGACATGATAGAGCAACTTAGGCAGCAGGTGTTGATGACAAAAATTTCACACAACTTTTTGTCTGATACATATATTGATTCTTTGTTTGCGGAAACATTGCGCATCATTGGTTTATTTATGGATACTGCACAAATTTTACTGTACAAATATGACCGTGACAAAGAGGCGTTGGTGTGTCAATGTGAGTGGTTAAAACCGGAATTAAAGTTAGAAACATGTATTGGCAAAACATTGCTTTTGGTGGGGCCTATTGGTTCTGTTATTGAAAGTCTAATAACGGGGCATAAGGACTATCTGCGTTCAAGCGATTGGCCTTTAAGTGCGACGGTAGACCCTGATCGCGAAAGTTTAAAAAGAACCATTATAAAGCCTGTTTTTGTAAAGGGAAAACTTTTTGCACTGCTTGATTTTTCAATAGGTGATGACAGGCCAGGATGGACTGAAAGCGAGCTAACGTTTACCACGCTGGTGGCTGATATATTTGCAGGTGTTTTCGAGCGCGACGCGATGGAACGTCAGTTCTCTATTGTAGAGAAGACACCAGACCTTATTTTATCCGTTAATATTGATGGGGAATTAGAATATGTGAACCCTGCTGTCGTTTCTGTAACAGGTTATACAAAACAGGACTTGATTACAGATGGCCTTGGTGTCATTTTTCAAGGAAACTTGCTGGAAGCTGTTAAAAAACGGTATATCCTTAAAGCCATGCGTGAAGATGATGTCCAGTTTGAAATGGATTTAGTACGCAAAGATGGAGAAAAGCACGTATTTCTGGTTTCTATTTTCCAAAGGGAGAAAAATAGCTTTGGTATGATTTTTAAAGATTTAACCCGAATACGTTTGCTTGAAGAGGAAAATAAAAAGATATTTTTTGACGGGCTCACAGGCATATACAACAGGCGTTTTTTTGACGAAATGATTCTGAGTTTAATTACTTCTTTATCTCGTTCAGGCAGTATGCTTAGTTTAATGATGATAGACATTGATGTTTTCAAAAAATATAACGACACCTATGGTCATCCTGCCGGTGACGAATGTTTGAAAATAGTTGCAGAAACTATCCGCAAAAGCTTGCCAAGGACCGATGACTTTGTAGCGCGGTATGGTGGAGAAGAATTTGTAGTTGTTTTGCCAAACACAGGCGCAAAAGGTGCATGTACCGTGGCAGATAGACTGATGGCAAGAATGAAAGAACGCAATATTCCTCATGAAACAAGTGACTTTGCAGACCGTGTTACATTTTCAATAGGCATTGTGTCAGGGTTAGTTCAATATACGCATACCGCCGATGACTTTAAAAAAGTAGCAGATGAAATGTTGTATGAATCAAAAAATAATGGCCGCAATAAATATAGTGTTAAATCTGTTTGACGGTAATATTTACAAGTTGTATCATATATAAAGATATTATATAATAAACCGAATAACCAAAGTCTGCATTATACCCCGCATAAATCTGGTTGAAGATTTGTGCGGGGTTTTTTATTTATTTTACCCCGTCAAAAAAAAATAAAAAAAATTTTTCAAATCTTGTAACCTTTTTTACAAAATTCAAGTCCTAATTAATATATGGGAGGAAGTTCATATGGATTATGAAGCAATTGCACGTCTGGCACAGCGAGCAATGCAAGGTGATGAGGATGCCTACACCGACCTTTACAAAATATTCTCGAAATCCGCATTTTATATCGCCTTTCGCATCCTAAAAAATAAAGATGACGCAGACGATATCGCACAAGAAGCGATGATTATCCTATTTAAAAACCTGCAAAAACTGGAAGACGCCAAAGCCATTGTGTCTTATATAAACAAAGTCACTTACAGTAAATGCATGGACTTTTTGGCCAAAAGCAAAAAAAGGATAGACCATACGATTAGCCTAGACGAAGAATTCAACTTGCAATCCATCGCGGACTTAAACACAGAATTCCTCCCCGAAGAATACATGGCGCAAAAAGAAACAAGAGAATACGTGATTAGCGTAATAGACACGCTGTCGGCACCGCTAAGAGTGGTGACGATGCTGTTTTACTACAACCGCTATTCCGTAAGCAAAATTGCCGAAACGTTAAAAGTCAGTGAAAATGTCGTAAAAACACGCATGTCCCGTGCCAGGGCAAAGCTAGAAGGGAAAATTGACCTATCCAAAGTAAAGCTCACGCGGTGCGTCGTGCCAATGCCCGTACTGACCAGAATGCTTCACGCCCACGCAGAAGAGATATTCACCACAGAAATATCTGTGTCCATATGGCAGGGCATTGCGGCAAAGCTGGGTTTTTCACCCGAAGCCATTGAAAGAACCACCGCAATAGTCATTGCCGGCGCATCGGCAGCCGCAGGTACCGCAGCCACTACAGGCGCGGCAGCCGCTACCGCCTCAGCTACCACAGGTGCCATCACCGCAATAAAAACCATTGCATCGTCGGTGACGGCATACACCGCCATCATTGCTACAACATGCGTGGCCACTGCCATTGGCGGGGCAGCCCTTATTTACAATGTGCTGGATGTAGACATTTTCAGTAGCAACGTAGCCATCGCCACCGCCGCATATGATGCGCAACCCGCATACGACAGCAGCCAAGACTCCATGCTTGAGTTGCACCCTGGCTATGATATAGCAATACAAACAGCCGCACAAATGTCAGGTGCTGAAACAACCCAACCATTGCCTGACACAACATACTCATATATTGCAAGCCAGGAGGTGACAGAACCCGAAGCGGCTCACCAAAGCGATACCCGCCCACCCGTTTTACCACAAATTGAAGCCGTATCAAGCCAGCTATATTTCCCTGTGGGCACTGCAATTACAGAAGCGCAAATTATACAAGCCGCAGGCGTTTCTGCCACAGACGCGGCAGGGCAAGTGCTTGAAGTTTATGTAGAAAACCTGCATGAAGTGGATTTTAACACACCAAGCAGAAGTGCCGTACATGTTCAGGTCATACACCAAGGACAGGTACTGACACAAAAAGTAGTGATAATAGAAATCACTGATCACTGATTAACCTAAACCTAAGAAGGGGGAAGAAAAATGAGTAAATATTTATCCTACAAACACCGCCACACCCTGCGCCGCTTTATGGCGATGGTATTTGCGGTCATGCTAGCCCTAAGCCCACTGCAAACCATTGCAATGGCAGATGCATCATACTTTGTCCCAATCGAAAGCACGTCTTTTGAATGGGAATATATCTCAATGGAAGACGCAACAAATAATAATGAAGAAACCGCTACCCCATCATATAACTACCCTTCCGAAACTGCAACGGATGAAAACAACGCAACCGAAACAGGAACGGAAGAACAACCAAGCACAAATAACAATAACAATGAAGAAACACCATCAACCCCGCCAACAGGCGATGGCGCAACAGATGAACCAAGCAGCGAAGAAAACGCAACAGAAGAACCCAGCGGCGACGCAGGTTTCGACACCGACACACCAAGCGAAGACGCGACAGACCAACCATCTGATAGCGATGATGCAACAGAGCCTGGCAGCGATGAAGACGACGCAACAGAACCAGGCACAGAAGATGCAACCGAAGAAGAATCAACCGACGAGCCAACAGAAGAACCCACCGACCTTCTAGGCTTACTACCCATCCTAGTCCCACCAGTAGCATTTAGCGGCAACGCAACACACTGGACAGTAAACTTCTGGGCAGACTATGTAAACGGCGACCTACTAGGCTATTTTGAAACACCAATTGAAGACGGTGCGGTTATCATCCCGCCATGGGGCAGAGTAGACCCGCCAACAAACATACCCAGCAACTTTATTGGCTGGAACAACCCCGAAACAGATACGCTATTTGACCTGGACACCATGGAAGTGCAAGGCGACATGAACTTGGTTGCATACTTTGTTACAACAGGAGTACTTCACTTCCTGAATGCTTCAGGCAGTGAAATTATTGCAACCCATATGGTAGACACAGCCGATGGCATTGTACCACCAAACAATATTGAAGCAGAGATACCACTAGGCCAAAGCGTACAGTATTGGTACAACGAAGACGACGCGACCCAAAGATTCTTTGTATATGGCGAACCAAACCCACCTGTAGTAGGCATTATTACACTACGCCCTAGGTTTTCTATGCAGGTAGTAGTTAATTTTAACTTGCATGGTGGCGTAATGGCTGGGCAGCCTACACAGCTAATGGTTTGGCCAAACACGGTCATTAGTCAGCCAAGCCCTGCCCCAACCCGTCATGGTTGGCAGTTTAAGCATTGGTCTGATACCCAAATACCACAAGGCGGAACTTATGCCGACACTACACCCTTTGACTTTAGCCAGCCAATAGCAATAAATACCACTTTACACGCAATTTGGTATGATTTTGAAGAGCTTCCTGTCGGGTTTACATTGGCACTTTGGTTTGCAGGTCCGACTGGTCAATCGTGGCAACTAGCGCACTCTCTTGCTATCGACTACGATGAGTTTCCACACTTTGGATTAGTTGAAGGTAGCTGGATTGAAGACGATGGGGTGATTATTGAAATCGCGCAAAGATTTAATAGAAATCATCCTCGAGTGACACACGCCAGTCTTAATCGCACTGAGTTCACTATGGAAGTGGGCACTGCGCATGTACGCCAATCTGCACCGCTTAACGCCGAAGGTTCGGCCATGGTAAATATATTTCACCGTGCGTTGCCATTTGATGTTTTCTTCGACATGAGTCAAGAGGTTGATGGTGTAGTGTTAGCAAGTGGTGCAAATACGTTTACAAACACTAGTGCTGAGCGGCACTCAATAGAAATTTATGCAAATATGTGGACAGGTAGTGGTGTTTTTATGAACGGTTGGCCAAGGGATGTGGCTATAGCCACATCCGGTCAAACAACTATTTCCCGCCCTGGTTATGTAATCACTGGCTGGCAGTGGACAGATGGTGCATTTTTAAATGAGCGAAACGCCGCTGGAAACTGGCAAATTGCACATGGTAGAAGTGGTACTTTTGGTATTAGTGGTGGAGCAGCAGTAGTGCCTCTTGACCCTAATGTACGTCAAGCGATAATAGTACGGCCAGTATGGGCAACATTAGATGGCCGTGTAATGCAGCATAATGTAAGTTTGATTAATATTCACTTTGATGACTATCGCAGCATGTTCCATAATGTTAACCCAACTAACCGAAATTTATTTAATATTGCCGATTTATTGGACACTGATATTGTGCCATTTGAAACGCAATATAATATGCTTCGCAGTAACGCAAGGATTATACGCAATCCTAGCGGACCTGGTACATTACCATACTTCCGTACGCATGGTAATGCTTTCATCGTATCTAATATGATACCACGCGAATCTATTGATGATAATGGATTTTTAGTATGGAACAGTGACCAGACAGCGGTTATTCGCTATCAATTTGCCGCTACTGGTAATAGGGCAATAGCACTCAACCCCGCACCGGGTCATTTTGATTCATCATTTGCAGGTTTCAACAACAACACAGGCATGGTAAATATAACGGGTGCTAGAGCCATGTGGCCATATGCATTGACACACACATCTCCTCCAACTGCTAGAACATTGCCTGACCCTATTCCAGAGTTAGGGTATGTTTTCCTCGGTTGGCGTGTAAATGCAGCTTTAACCCAAGAATTTTTAGCTCCAGCGGTCAATTCTGTTACGGGTTACTTTTTAAACAATGGTACTATTGAATCTGGTAATAATAGCGGCACAAGAACGCTTTTTGCCGAGTTTGAAGCATTCCCGCCCGAGTTCACAATAACCGACGGCCGTGGCAACGCAATCCACACCCGCCAACCGAATATAGTAGCAGGCGATTCACTAGAAATGCGAGGCTACACCCTAGACGACCTACTACCCCCAGGCCACCCATTTGTAAGAGGCAACTATGTACCCGGTCGCGGCACATTCAGCACATGGGGCGTTAGCAATGGCACACGCACATGGCTGTTTAGCGAAGGCGAACCCATGAGTGCCGGATTATTTATGCTGTTCCCCGTATTCGACATCGGGCATAACACCATAACCTTCCACGACTTTGACGGCAACCCTGTTGACACCCGCACAGTGTTGCAAGACATTGGTAATGAGTTCGACAACAATATGGGTATGAACTCAATCATCCGCACAGGCAATCAACGCTGGATGCCACCCATACCAAACGGGCAAGTCGCAGGCCTCGACCGCAGGTTTGTATGGACAACCGCACCAAACGGCGGCGGTGATATCTTCACACAACACACATTGGTTACAGAAAATATAAACGTTTATCCATTCTTTGACCCATTTGTCACCATCTCATTCTCTGTAAGAGATTGGGGCAACGGCGAAACAGGCAACAGCGCAACACTGCCACTGAATCAACGTGTAGTGTCGAGGTTTGGTGTGGTAAACTCCGCAACAGTTGCCGCAGCAAGTGATAGCTGGCAGTTTGGCGGCTGGTTTAACGAAGCCAACACACGCGTAACCGACAGCCTAACATGGCAGCCGGTACAAGACGACAACAACAACTTTGTAACCCAAAACTATGAAGCGCGTTTCCGTGCCGTGTTAAACTTCCAAGCCGATGCATTGGGCAGAGTGGACGGCAACACAAGTCAAATCCTTTTCCCAAATGAAACACCAACAGCAGTAACCGCAGTGGCTACTAATCCATCTACCACCAATTTTTCACACTGGACGAATCAAGTCGGTGACACTGTGGGCACAGTAGGCAACCCTGTATTGCAGCTTACAGGCACAATGTTGCCAAATACCTTTACCGCCAACTTTAACGAGTTTGGTCAAGCACAAATTGACTTTGTGGTTGCTCAAACACTTGACAATGGCATTAATGCCACAGGTGGTCTTGTGTCTCCAACTGTAGCCTTTGTAGACCGCAATGCAGCGGCCGCCCCAAGCTCTGGTGTTTTAGAAGCATTTGCTAGTTTCGAGTTTGTTGGTTGGTCTTTAGACAATAACCCTGACAATCTCATATCAACAAACAGAACAGAATTTGTGCCGCCTACCCTAGCGGCAGGGTATTGGGATAATAATATCGTTCACGTTTTCTACGCCCATTTTAGGGAAGTTGACGTGACGCACAACGCAATCATTAATTTCCAAGTGGCAGAAGCGGGCAGAGGGACTGTAAGCCACGCAAGCAGAAGTTTGCGTCCAGTATCTGGTGACGCCAGTGCTGCAACATCTACAGCAACCGCTGAACCTGGTTTTGTATTCGAAGGCTGGGCATTGGCAGCAGACGGCGGTATCATTGACACAAATGCAACCCGTACACCAGCGCGTCAAGACATGGGCGCAGGGCCAAATGTTTTCACAACCCGCACGTACTTTGCACGTTTTGTAGAAGACGAAGGCAGTGTAACCATCACCTATAGAGTAAACGACGCACGCGGCGGCAGTGTAACCCCCGGTAGTGAAACAGGTGTTAACCCGCTTTCCAGCCGCGACGATTTAACAGGCTCTATACCCATAGCCAACTCAGGCTGGCGCTTTAACCGCTGGGCGCAAAATGCCAATGGCACAGGTGCTATCAACAGTGACTGGTGGGATTCAGATGGGCATTTAAGACCACACCCATTAGTGCCTGCCGGCTCTACAATTCCCAATGCGATTCCTGTTTTCCAAGACCGCGTATTCTATGCAATCTTCGACCTGTTACAGTTTACTATCGGCTATAACTTAAACAGCGGTACCCACACAGGCAATCCAGAAGCATTCAATGTAACCATGCCTGATATCATCCTTTCAGACGCAAGCCGTGATGGTCATGCATTCCTGGGCTGGTATACGACAAACGACTTCGCACCAGGCAGCATATTGCCACGTTCTACAGATATAAACAACCCAGGTTCTATACTCAATACAAGTCCAAGTACCCCTGACCATGTGACCCTCTGGGCAAGATGGCAAGCGAACCCCCACACCGTAACATTTGAAAGCACAGGCCACAACGCAGATGGCACCCCACCATCCACAATCAACACCCACTGGGGGGCAAACATTAACGTACCCGCCACCCCAGTAGGCTTCACCAGAGACGGTCACACCTTCGGCGGCTGGAGATTGAACGACACAACCACCATCCTCCAAGCAAACGACCCCATCCCCACCATCACATCCGATGTCACCCTCACGGCGGTATGGAACATCAATCGTTTCACCGTAACGTACACAAACAATCTAGCCGTAGGCACAGTTGCACCGCACAATAACG
>Ga0131853_10000830_pt1 | contig 55354 bp, 39 predicted proteins | sample TergutLab28metaG_FD_92764 | JGI IMG/M metagenome (GOLD analysis project Ga0131853, IMG submission 92764) | Labiotermes labralis P1 segment gut microbial communities from Petit-Saut dam, French Guiana - Lab288 P1 (version 2) (version 2) | ecosystem: Host-associated > Arthropoda: Insects >...
ACCTCCGCGTGTTCTGTAGTTTACCGCCTCTGTATTCTTATTCTATCACTTTATTTGATAGCGTTTGGCACTTTTCATTCTCGTTTGTGCCTTTCGCAGAAAGGAATGGTCTTAATCATGAAATAAAAATCAGTAAACTACAGGATTACTTTACAAATATTCGTGACAAATCTATGTATTTAGACAAACTTTCAGGCGAATTTAGGAAAGGCAAGCACATGCGTGTGCATGTCAGTATTGGTTCAACGCGTCATGATTTGAAAAGACAAAACTATGAAGCGCAAAAAATGTACGAGAGATATTTAGAACCGCTAAACGCCACTGCGTATTTATTTGGTGGGGAGTATGACAATGATTTAATGAACAAAGGCTGGAAATACATTTTGCAAAACCAAGCACATGACTCTATATGCGGTGTTTGCACCGACGCAACCCATAGAGAAATGGCTTTAAGATATGAATTTTCTATGCAGATAGGCAAAACCATTCAACAAAGTGCTGTTTCACATTTGCTCAACCATATTCATTTTGCCTCTGATGGTATACCTCTTGTTGTTTTTAATACGATGGGGCAAAAAAGAAGAAATCTAACCGAAGCGACCTTGCATATGAAAACAAAAACATTTGCTATTTTCAATAATCATGGGCAAGAAATTCCATATCAAGTGGTAAGCTGTGCAGAAGAAAATTTAAATGACAGGCAAATTGAGATTGGCGCAAAAAATGAAGACCAGATTGTTTATACAATAAACATTAAATTTTTTGCGGAAGTCCAGGGCTTTGGTTTTTCTACCTACTACATTAGAGAAAAAGAACCCGTGTCAATCGGTGACAGCAATATATTCACTGATAAATTCAGCAATGACTGGATGGATGTAATCATAGAAAAAAACGGTTCACTCACAGTCATAGAAAAGGAATCAGGCAATGTATTCAGGGGATTAAATATTTTTGAAGAAAGCGGAAACGCTGGCGATTCTTATGATTTTTCTCCACCTTGGGAAGATTTGGTGGTGACAACAAAAGAGTCCGAACCCGAGATAACATTACTGCACAATGGTTCGGTGTTCGCAAGCGTGAAAATAAGCCATAAGCTGCTATGTCCTATAGATACAGATGTAAATAGACGCTCAGAAAGCATGAGGATTTGCGATGTAGATACCTTTATTGAGATAAACCGTTTTGATTCTATCATTAGTATAAAAACGGTTATCAACAACACAGTAAAAAATCATAGAATACGTGCATTGTTTGATACAGGAATAGAAACAACTCATCATACCGCCGACCAACATTTTGGTACGATGCTTCGCAAAAATGATTTAAAAGAAACCGCATACTGGCAACAAGAAAACTGGGAAGAAAAATACTATCCCATTTATCCGCAACAAAAATTTGTTGATGTCTTTGATGGTAAAAACGGGCTGGCGATTTTTAACAAAGCCCTGCCTAAATATGAAATCTTAAACAAAAATAACCCAGTCATTGCCTTGACATTATTGGTTGGGACAGACTACATGGGAAAACAAGACCTGCAAGACCGGCCAGGACGACGTTCTGGGCTTCGCATCCCCACCCCTGACAATCTTATGCTGGGTCAGTTTGAAACGGAGTACGCTGTTTATGTACATTCAGGTACAAAAATAGGTACAAAAGCAAGCGAATACGCTTATCCGCTCATGTCGGTTATACCAGTAGAAAATATGAGTAAACCATCACTTTTGAAACAGAATCATTTAACATTGTTCAAAATCAATGACAATCGCCTTGATGTGAGCGCGTTCAAAAAAGCAGAAGCAGATAATAGTCTAGTACTAAGAATATTCAACACAACAGCACAACCCATCGCATCTGCAACTATTGCATTTCACACGAAATACTTCAAAACAATGGATAATGTAGATTTAAATGAAACGCTTCTGAAAGAAACAGACCACCGTTTGCGTTTTAATAACGGTGAAATACATCTGCAAAATATCCGTGCCAACGAAATTTTTACTTTCAAACTTGGATTGGAGAATTATCAATGTGTGACAACCTAGTTGTACGTCCAGAATACACAACACATAGTCAACATGTTTTCTGTCAGGAGCCTGAATATGTTGGTCTTAAATAGTCGTTTAAAACAATTACTGGAAGAATTGCTAGATCATGATTCGCCCATATCCGGCGAATATCTTGCAAAGCAACTGGGGGTAACATCCCGAACCATAAGAAACGATGTAAAAACATTAAACATGCATCTCAAAAACACAGGTGTAAGTGTCAAGGCAAACAAACGGCTTGGCTATTTTGTTGACCCCATCAATGACTCATCTGTGCGATACTTACTCAAAAACATTTTTGAAAATGAAGAAAAAATAACCCCTACTTTCCCTGAAGACAGAGTATTATTTATTTTGAAAAGACTCATTATGTCAGATGATTTTATTGCATCTGAACAGCTTGCGGATATTTTGTATGTAAGTAAATCTACCATTGACAATGATGTAAAGCAAATAGAAGCGTTGCTAAAAAGATATAATTTATGTCTACTTAAAAAGCCAAACTACGGTATTAAACTCATGGGGGCTGAAATAGATCTTCGTTTTTGTTTGTCCGAATGCTTTACAAGTAAACAAAACGACCATTTGTTTTCTGAATTTTGTGTTTTCGAGGACTTTTTAGACATTATTCGCTGGCATACAGAAACGTTGCCATTGAAAATTGCGCAGATTCCGCTAAACAATTTGGCTATCCACCTGCTTATTGCTGTTTACCGTATCAAAAGAGGAAAAAATATACAATCAAATACGATTTCACTTGCCCCAACCCAGGAACACCCTGAATACGATACCGCCCATAAAATTGCAAAATCATTGGAGGATAAATTTGAAATATCAATGCCAAAAGAAGAAATTTATTACATAACCATCCATTTGCTTGGCGCGAAATATTTTTCCAGAGATGGGATAAATAACGATGGCATGATGGATTTTTTGGGCGAAACCACTTTTCGCCTGATCAGTGATATCCTTTTTGAGATTAATAAGGTGTATAACATTGACCTGCAAGATGATAAAGAACTCTTGCATGGACTCGGCTTACATTTAAAATCTGCGGTGCATCGTTTAAAATATCGCATGAATCTAAGAAATCCAATGCTTAAAGACGTCAAAAAAAAGTATCCATTTGCTTTCGAATTGGGTGTGCTGGCCGCAGATGTCATTCGTGAAAACAACCATTTATTAGTCAATGAAGATGAAATTGCATACATTGCCGTACATTTAGGCGCGGCGGTAGAGCGCATGAGAAACAACAAAAAACGCCAATTAAAGCGCGTTGGCATCGTTTGTGCCTATGGCCTCGGTATTGCCAAACTTTTGGAAACCGACATCGAAAGTCGATTTCCTGAAATCAAAATAGTTGGAATATATCCATATTATTCTGAAGTGAGAGATGATGTTGATTTAATCATAAGTACATCATCTGCCAAAGCAGACTCGTCTGTGCCTGTGATATATATCAGCCCAATTTTGACAGAAGATGATATACACAAAATAAGTACGCACATTTTAAGTAAGTATCACAATGAGGATAAAAACAAAACAATATCCAAAATGCAAGACCTTTTTCATAGAGAACTGTTTTTTACAGAAATTCATAAGGAAAGCCCAAATGAAGTCATACAATCGCTGTCAGCTATTTTAAACATATTGGGATATGTAGACGATAAGTTTGGTCTTTCTGTATTAGAAAGAGAAGAAATTTCATCAACATCAATCGGAAATCTTGTAGCCATTCCTCACGCGCTTAAACCAAATGCACGCAACTCATGTATCGCTGTTTGTATATTAGAAAACCCAATAAAATGGGGAGGTCAGCAAGTTCAACTTATTTTTTTACTCAGCCTAAAATATGAAGAAAAGGGCGAGTTTAAGCATTTGTTTAATCACTTGCTTAATCTTGCGCATCAAAAAAAATTAGTGAATGAACTTTGTCAAAAGAAGGATTTTTCTGAATTCATGACAAAATTTTATTCGCTCAAAGGCTAGGGCTAATCCCTAGGCAAAGTTTTAAATATCCCCAAAATACGCTCTAAATCCCCATGAGTATAATACTCAATCTCAATTTTGCTTTTCTTCTTCCCTGGGCGAATATGCACTTGCGAGCCTAATAAATCTTTCAACTCATTTTCGGCTTGGCGGTACGCATATGTCGCATTTTCTTGCGGAATATCAGGTTTTTCCTGTGCTTCGGCGGCTTTCTTAGCCGCCATTTTTAACGCCATCTGCACCATGGTTTCCGCGCCGCGTACGCTCAACCCTTGCTCTACAATTTTATCCGCGCAAACGGCTTGCAACTCGGGGTCCTCTACGCTTAACAGCACTTTGGCATGGCTTGCGGTCAGTTTACCTTCTGCAGCTAACGCCTGTACGCTAGGTGTCAATTCCAATAAATGCAGCGCACTAATGACCGCATGTTTATTTTTGCCCAGTTTACCCGCGATATCATCAGCAGAAAAAAAGAAATCATCCATCAATCGTTTATAGCAGTTTGCCTCTTCAATAGAAGTCAAATCCTGCCGCTGGATATTTTCCAGCAATGCCACTTGCAAAATTTCCATTTCAGTATAGTCTTTGATAATGACCGGCACTTCTGCAAGCTTTGCAAGGCGCGCCGCACGATAACGGCGTTCGCCGGCAATAATCGTATAATGTCCTCCATTGTCTGTAACTAACAACGGCTGAACAATGCCGAAAGTCTTCATACTTTCAGCAAGCTCTTCCAGTGCGTCTTCATTGAAATATTGCCGCGGCTGGGTGGGATTAGGTTCAACTTTGCGGATATCAACCATCAGCGCACCGCCTGTTGCGGCAGGTGGTAAACCTTCACTGACTATTGCTGCCGCACCCACACGACTATCGACATTTTCAGCGGCTTGCGCACCGCCCAAAAGGGCACCAAGCCCCCGTCCTAATGGTTTTTTCATTGGGTATCTCCTCTATACAAAGGGTTTTTAGAAAGGTCACGGGACATTAATTCCTCGGCAAGATGTTCATAGGCCTCGGCCCCCTTAGAAGTAGGCGCATACAAAGTAATTGGCAACCCATGGCTAGGTGCTTCACTGAGGCGAACATTGCGTGGAATAATCGTTTTGTAAGTATATTCGCCAAGATGCGCTTTGACTTCGTCCACAACCAATGCACTCAGGTTTGTGCGCGAATCGTACATTGTAAACACGACACCCTCAATCGCAAGTTTAGGATTCAATCTTTTTTGAACCAGCTCAATCGTATACATCAGCTGTGTTAAACCCTCAAGGGCATAATACTCACATTGGATTGGCACAAGAATCGTATCGGCAGCACATAAGGCATTGAGTGTCAGTAAATTAAGCGACGGCGGGCAATCTATGAGTATGTAATCATACAAATATTTTGCGTGGCTAAAGACTTCCCTTAGTTTATATTCGCGTTTTTCGTGGTCAATGAGTTCAATTTCCGCACCACTAAGGTTAATATTGGCAGGCAGAAGCTGTAAGCCATCCACACATGTCGAAAGTACCGCTTGCTCTAAATACACTTCGCCAAGCAGTAAATCGTAAATTGAAAATTTTAGATTATATTTGTCCACACCAAGTCCACTGGTTGTATTGCCCTGTGGGTCCATGTCTGCTACAAGCACCTTTTTTCCTGCTTGCGCTAAACATGTGGCAAGGTTTACGTTGGTGGTGGTTTTCCCTACACCACCTTTTTGATTTGCAACGGCAATTATCCGCTTCATAAAAACGCCCCTTTAGTTTAAATCAATACTTCCCCAATTTCCTTTAAAATATCCAAACTCACTACCGCTGCCGCAAAATCAAATTTTTCAATTTGCTTTACCAAAATTGCCGCTTCGGGTATTTTGCGCAAATCATCAATCATTTCTAGGCATTCGGCCTTGCGAAATTCTAGCATGGGGCGCAATTGGTCAAGCTGTGGCAAAATATTGGCAATGTCAATATTTTCATAGTCAGTTTGCGTCACCATTATTTTAGGCTCACCAATTCTGACAAGCACTTGCGACAACATACTATCCAATTCTGCAATTTCATCCTTTGACGGTATGCCTCCGCTATCTATTAAAATTTCTATGCCCTCTGCAACAATGGCTAATTTAAGTTCGCCGATTAGCTGTGATAATGTTTTTAATGTATGCACCATAATATGTGCCTTTTCCATGTCACAGTCCTCAATGGCTTTGCGTATCTTTGAAACCACGTCGCTTTGTCCTATCACAAAGTCTTTACGCAATGTATCGCGCAAGTCTGCATTATTGTGAAAATCATCAATACTGGTTTTTTGTCCGTCACGCAGCAGACTTTCTGCCCATGCTTGCTGAATGACTTCGGGTGTCTGCTTATCTCTAATATGCTTAATTAAAACCGCATTCAAATGCTTTGTTTGAATAGGTTTAGAAACAAACCCGTCAAACCCTTCACTAATAAATTTTTCAGCTTGTCCAATAAGCGCATTTGCAGTCAGCACAATGATTGGTTCGATATAACCCAGTTTTCGTATCTTTTGCATGGTTTTTGTGCCATTGATACCTGGCATCATATGATCCATGAAAATAATATCATATACATTGCCCTGCTTTACTTTTTCTATCGCTTCATAACCACTATGGCATGTTTCAATTTTTAATTCATAAAAAGCAAGTAAACCTTGTGCTACATACAAATTTGCATCTATATCGTCAACCACCAGCACACGCCCATAAGGCATGGGTTCGGGTGTAAATTTAAAGTGTTTTGTAATATTGCCTGCGGTTAAATCATATTGCTGTAAACTAAAAACAGACGCTTTTCCCAAGGTTTCAGAACCAGATACTTTTTGAGGTATTAAAATGGTTACATTTGTACCAATACCCACTTTGCTTTCCAGTTCAATAGTTCCATCCATAAGTTGCAATAACATATATACAATAGACATGCCAAGCCCTGTACCGCCGATACTACGGTTAACCGTTTCATGGAAGCGCGTATAGTCACTAGAAATAGACGCCAGTTGCTCTGGTGTCATACCCATACCTGTGTCCTGTACAAATATTTTTAGCAGTATATAATCAGCATTAGCATACCTAGACATATGACTACAAGGTTGGCTTTCAAAGGACAGTTTTACAAAGCCTTCATTGGTGTACTTAAACGCGTTTGACAGCAAATTATTTAAAATTTGCTCGATACGCAGGGTATCGCCTATTAAATAAGCGGGCAAATTTTCATCTACGTGCAACGTAAATTCAATGTTTTTGTTGTTCAAATAAGAAAAATGCAGATGAGAAGCCTTGCTAATCATGCTTGATACTTCATATTCATCTTGAATTAAATCCATCTTGCCTGCTTCAATTTTAGACAAATCTAATATATCATTAATGATGTTCAAAAGCATATTGGATGAATTATGAATTTTTAAAAACGCCTCCTCTACCCGTGGCGTTAAATCTGAATTTTGCAGTTGAATTTCAGAAATGCCTAAAACAGCTGTCAACGGTGTGCGAATCTCATGACTCATTTTTGCTAGAAACCTAGTTTTTGCTATATTGCTTTCTTCTGCAACCTCTATTCTATGCTGCTCTTTTTGAGCCTTTTTTAATTCTGTCACATCAGTGGAGTATGTTATTGCAACCATTTCACCATTATATTTCGCACATACACCAACAACTTCAAAAAATGCATCGTTACCGTATAAGTCTTTTTTAACAAAATCCGTTTCAGAGAATTTACTTTCAAATATATCCCTTAAAAAATCGTTCCATTTCGTCCACGAAAGTGTGCTATCAGGCTGATATAGAGGAAGCGCATCTTTTAGTCCTGCAAAATACACTGCTTTAGTTTCAAACCCATAAAAATCAAGAGTGGTTTTGTTACAGTCAATACAATTAAGATCTTTATCCCAATATTGAATAATAAGCGGTGCCACATCAAAAATAAGCCGAGTGCGGCGGTTTGTTTCTCTTTCTTTTTTCTCGGCGGCTTTAATTTTACGCAAATCACTGGTATATGACATTAGCATATCGTTGCCATTGAGTGTAAAATGTTTGTACACAACATTGACAGGCAATGGATCACCATTTATATCTATATGCATCCAATCAAAATTTGCATATCCATCTTTACGTGCCAAATTTGCATAATATTCAGCTAACTTTGGAGTAGGTGTACCACATGGTTGAAATGGCGGCGAAAAATCATACAATCGCGTAGCAGCTTCATTCGGGTCGTCTACACCAAACAGTTCTTTTGCATAGTTGCTTACCGTAGAAGGCATGTAGCCATCACTCCACAATGCAATAACAAATGGCGCGGAATCAAGTAAAATTTGATTAATCATGTTGGATTCATATTCTTTTTCTTGCGCAGTGCGTATCTCGCGCAAATCATGGATATATCCTACTGACACAAATGTATTTTGACGCATTATTTTAGTAGCCGTGACCTCTGTGGGCAAGGCTTCACCACTTGCTGTCAAATACATCCATTCATATTGCGCATAGCCTTTTATTTTAAATTGCTCAAGAATCTTTTCAAATTTTTTAGCACTAGGTATACCACAAGGTTGATATTCTGGTGAAAGCAATGTGAGTATATGCTTAAATGCTAAAATAAATTCGTGTTTATCACTAAACCCAAACATATTGACGACACTCATGTTACAATCCATCAGCTGATAATTTTCATCGTATAAACACACGCCTATAGGGGCATGGTCAAAAATAAGATTGACGAACTCTGCCATTTCAAGTTCATGTTTCAGCGCAGCTTCAACTTCCATAACCGCTTTAACAGGACGCAAATCTATCGTGTAAGCAGCAACCATATCTTTATCGCCTTGCTTAAACCGACTGAGTGTAATTTCAGTGGGAAGCGGCATTTTATTTTTTGTTTGGTGCATCCATTCAAACTTGACATAACCTTCGGCAAATGCCTGTTTAACAAGGTTTACCGCCTTTATGCTTGAAAGCAAACCACAGGGCTGATACTCTGGCGAAAGTTCATGAAATATTTTTACATACTCTTCTTTGCTATCTACCCCAAACATATCAACTGCTTGATTACTAGAAGATATAAGGTTTAAAGAGTTGTCCCATATGTTTATTATAAAAGGCGAAGTACTTAAAAGTGCCTCATTCAAATCATTAGATTCGCGAAGCTGTTGTATAGATTCTTTAAATGGACGCAAATCTATAAAATATGCAATAAACAAAAAATTACCGTTACGGTTAATACGTACCCAGGTGATTTCAACAGGTAGTCGTTCTCCACTTGTAGAAAGGTGCGTATATTCAAAACGTGCATAGCCATCTTCTTTAACTATTTCCAAATATTTGTCAATTACTTCATGTGAAGGTGTTCCACATCGCTGAAATGGTGGTGAAAGTTCGTCAAAACGCTGGATGTATTCTTCTTGGGTTGAAAGCCCAAATAAATCCAGCGTTTTTTGGTTACAGTAAATGGGTTTACCTGTGTCGTCCCATATGTCAGTAGCAAAAGGAAGCGCGTGAAGCAACAGTTCGTTGACTTCATTTGCAGCATCTGCTTTTGCCAGTGTATCCTTCACTAAAGTTGAAAAAGGGAGTGTGCGAAGCAGCAGATCATTGACTTGGTTTACATCACTTGCTTTTGCTAGTGCTTGTTTTACCAAGTTGTAATCTAATTTGTCTTTAGAGTTCATACGTTATCCCTCATTTACAAATTCTGTTTACTTCGCTTACCACAGTATCGTTATCAAAAGGCTTTTTAATATAGCCTGCCGCGCCCAATTTAAAACCCTTTGCCTCATCTTCATCGCTGTCTTTTCCTGAAACTAAAATGACGGGTATATGTTTTACTTTTTCATCAGCTTTTAATGCGGCAAGTACTTCGTATCCAGTCATTTTTGGCATGAGTACATCAAGTAAAATTAAGTCGGGCACAACAAGCAGTGCGGTTCTTAGTGCATCTTCGCCGCTTGTTGATACCATGGTTTCATAGTCATTTTTAAGGATATTATTGAGAACAACCAAAAAGGTTGGTGTATCATCTACCAGCAAAATTTTTCTTCTATCCTTCATGAATTATACCTCTTTCAATATTTCATCAATGAGTGCAACAGCAGATTCATATTCACCTAAAATTTTATATTGCATCAGTTTGTTAATTGCACTGCCGATGTTTGGATCCAGCAGGTATTTTTGCACTTCTTTCGCATATCTATCCATTTCAATTACATCGTATGCATCAAACGCATTTTGAAGCGATATTAATTCTTGTTTTAATAGGACTGTGGATGGACTGTTGGCCTTTTGGGAAAGGACTAAATTGATATCATTCAGCAATTTCTTAAATTGTTCTAAAAATAACGGCGTGTTTTCCTTTATAAAGTCAACATCGTTTTGGTCGCCCGCATTTTCTAATGCATCGGCAGCTTTTGATATGCTTTCCGCGCCAATACTTGCAGAAGCACTGTTTAAGGCATGTACATGGATGGTGTATAGTTTTATATTATTATTTTCTACACAACGCTCTATTTCTTCTTGCAGGTGCTGTCCGTTTTGGTGATACGCCTCAAGTACTTGCAAATAGCCGTCTACAGTACCACCAGTCATTTTAATACCTGCTTTGACGTCAACATCTTCTATTTTGATATTTGCTTCTGTTTTTAGCACTTGTTTGCCTAGGTGCTTTTGTTCAATTTGTTTTTCTTTTGGTACCCATTTTTCTATAATCGTGTTTAGCTCTGACATGATAATGGGTTTGTTCATGAAATCATTAAAGCCACTTTGTTTAAATAGCCCTCTTTTGGTTACTGTGTTGGCAGTTAACGCAACGATGGAGACATTTTTGCAATCTGTTTTACAATCAACATCTAATTTTCTTATGCAAATCGTAGTTTCGATACCATCCATTACAGGCATCATATGATCCATGAGAATCAGATCATATGCTTGGTTCTTTACAGCTTCAATGGCTTCCGCACCACTTTCGCACATATCAATTTGCATTTCATACGGACGCAAAAGCCCCTTAGCCACTATCAGATTTGAACTGATGTCATCAACAATTAAAACTCTTGCAGATGGTGCTGTAATATTCATAAAGCCTCCTATGTTCACATCGTCGTAACATTTAATTATAGTAAGTATAGGATCAAATCTCCTGATGCGCTGCGAAAGCGTTACTGTAAATATGCTGCCTACATTACATATTGACGCAACGCTAATTTCTCCGCCCAGCAACTCGACTAAGTTTTTTGTAATAAATAGCCCCAAACCAATACCTTCAATATTTTTTGTGTCAAATTGGGTAAACTCAGTAAAAATATCACTGATATCTTCGGCTTTTATGCCACGTCCAGTGTCTTCTACTTTTAGTATAAGTTCGATTAAGCTACCGTTTATGTTGCCCTCAATGGACAAAGAAACAGTACCTATGTCGGTAAACTTTATAGCGTTGTGTAAAAGTGCAGATAGTATTCTACGTATGCGGGTTGCGTCGCCAACAAACATGTCTGGTAGATTACTGCTGACATGTACTACAAAATCTAGTCCACGATTTTCCGCCTTTGGCTGCATCTCACGGATTACATTTTCTATTACAGTTGAAATGCGATATTCTTCTGGGAAGATTTCTAGGTCATTGTTTTGTATCTTTGTATAGTCCATAATATCGTTTAATATATGAATCAGATTGCCACCCGCTCTTTTTATTGCATGGGTGTACTCACGCACTTGGTCAGGGATGTCTTCACGCAAGCCAATTTCAGCCATTCCTATAATCGCATTCATTGGAGTACGAATTTCGTGGCTCATTTTTGATAAAAAATCCATTTTTCCGCGATTGACTCTTTTTGAAGTTTCATAACGCAACTGTTTGGTTATGTCTATATAAATACCTTCAATTTTATTGGGCATCCCCTGGGCGTCGGTATCGACTACACTGCTGCGCACTAAAATAATTTTTTCTTCTTCATTTTTTGTAATCATTCTAAACGTGGTTTCCAGTTGCAGCCCTACAGATAAGGTTGCCTCGTGGTAATCTATCAGGGTTTGTGCGTCATCTGGGTGGACTATGCGTTTTATACCAAGTTTAGTAAGCTCTTGCGGCGAATATCCTGTCAACGCTTTGCAACCCTCACTGATGTAGGTAAAGGTATAGTTGGGCGGGTCATTCAAACATTGATAGACCATTCCAGGAATGTTATTTAGCATTGTTTTTTCCATACCAAAACTCCTTTACACATGTTGAAAAATTTTGTCCGCAATTTTGCCAAGTGGTAATTGATACTGAACCGCACCCATTTCAAAAGCGACTTTTGGCATACCGTATATTGCGCTGGTTTCTCTATCTTGCCCTATGGTCACGGCTCCTTTTTCGCGCATTTTTAATAAACCCCTTGCGCCATCTGCACCCATGCCTGTAAGTATTACGCCAATGGCGTTATGTCTTATATTTTCGGCTACAGATTCAAACAGTACGTCTGCCGAAGGGATAACAGACTGCACTTTGGGGCCAACGAAACATTCTACAACCAGCCTGCCATCTTTGTTTACTACTTTCATATGTTTACCTGCTGGTGCAATCAATATTTGATTTCGGGTTAAAATGTCACCCGTTTGAGCTTCTTTTACAGTATATTTTAGCAAGGTGTCTAGCCTGGCGGCAAACAATTTAGTAAACCCGACAGGCATATGTATAACCAAAACAACAGGTGGGATATTCATAGGGAAACGCGCCATAAGTGTTTCTAACGCTTCCACACCACCTGTTGATGCGCCTATTGCAACCACTTTGCTAGAAAACAACATACGGCATATTCCTTTATTTTAAGTCAAGATTACAAGACCATGATATAGGATAATGTCATGAAATACAAGGGTTAAGCATGACAAGTGCTTATTGGAAATTTTTGCTGTTATATTATCACTATAGCCGATGCTCTTTCGCTTCGGTATCCACCATTCGCGCCTGTGGCTAGGCGGTAAATATCCCCTACTTCTAATTCTTTTGACAACATTTTTGCGGCAGCGGTTTTGGAATTTAAAATTTCATCCATTTTTGCGCCGTGGGTTATGACTGGCAGCGTTGCTTTTTTTGTTATTTCGCCTAGTAAATCTGTTGATTCTTTTTTAAATCCTAGGACTCTTATATATTGTGGGCCACCATTTTTTTCGTAAAAGTCCATGTCTAGGCTTGAATGATTGAGTAATATTTGGAATGCTATCCTTTGCAACCTGGTTAGTGTATATCGCTTAGTTTTTACAGCATCGAGTAGGTCTGTTAAGCTTTTGTTTTCACCTGCTAGTTTTCTAAAGCGGTTTTCTAAACCTTCACCTAGGTTTAAATCATTTGTATGCGCACTGTAAATTACATATTTAAACGCTTCACTGAAATCGTTTATTGTGGCGATTTCTCCTTTCTCCTGTGCTTCTTGTAATATTTTCAGACATGCGCAACTTATTGCATTTTGCAAGATGTTGCCTGCTTTGAATGATTTTCTGATTTGGGTCGCACTTGTGCCCCCCTTTTTTCTGTGCGTTGTAAATATTTCCATTGGATTGCCTAATAGGCATAGGGCTTTACAATATTCCATAGCCAATCCGTTGTTGGGTTTGGTTAATAGGCCATCCGGAATTTGGCTGGTTTTCATTGCCGTTTCCAGTGCTATTCCTTTTGCCGCAGCAAAAGACAGACCATTTTCCATGCCGTTTTGTAATGTCGTTTTGTAAATATCAGGCTCTTCTGCTAGAATTTGTCCTGCTTTTTTAATTGCATTTAAATCGCCGCATTCGCTTCCAAAACTTAATGCGTTTACAACGCCTGTTGCAGCTAAAATGCCTACACTTCCACGGGCAAAATAATCTGCACCTGAAATGACATAGGGCATAGGAATTTCTAATACAATGTCAACACCGTTTAAAAGTGCCATTTTCGTACGCCGCCACTTGTCACATATGGCTGGTTCACCTCGTTGCACAAAATTTCCGCTCATCACCGCAATTATTTTCTGATTGGTTAAAATTCTCGTTTCATCAATGTGAATTTTGTGTCCGAAATGAAAGGGATTAAATTCCACTATTATTCCTGTTGCATTCATAATACAATTCACCTCTTAAAGATAAATGAAGATTTTTAAAGAAACTGTTTGCGTTAACCGATAATAATGTTATTATATCATCTGAGGTGTAAAAGTTTATGAAAGAATTAACTATCGCAGAATTTAATAAAATTCGTGATTATATAAAGAAAAGTTTTGGTATTTCACTCAGCGATGAAAAAAAAACGCTTGTATACTCACGGCTTCGTACCACGTTGGCAGAGCTTGAAATGGACAGCTTTTCCGAATATTTTGACTATTTAACAAGTGATAAGTCAGGAGATGCAATGGTAAGGTTTGTGGATAAAATCACGACAAATCATACCTTTTTCATGCGTGAAACAGACCATTTTGATTATCTCCGTGACCATGTCCTTCCTTATATAGGAGAGGCATACAAAAACGAGCGTGATTTACGCATGTGGTGTGCGGCAAGCTCTTCAGGTGAAGAACCCGTAACTTTACAAATCATTGCGCAAGAGTGTTTCAAGAATCAATCCTCTAAATGGGATACACAAATATTAGCAACAGATATTTCAACTCAGGTTTTAGATAAAGCTGTATATGGAAAATATGCAACAGAAGCCCTTGCAAACATGCCCAAGCAGTGGGTAAACGAATATTTTACGAAAGTGGATGCAGAATTTAGCCAAACTAAGGACATAATAAAAAAGAATATAATCTATCGTAAAATTAACCTGATACACCCGTTTAAATTCAAAAAACGCTTCCAAGTGATATTTTGTCGCAATGTAATGATTTATTTTGATAACAATACACGGAACGAGGTTGTAAATAAGTTTTTTGATATTATAGAGCCTGGCGGATATCTGTTTATTGGACACTCCGAATCAATTACAAATACAGGTTCAAAATTTGAATATGTAAAGCCAGCTATTTACAGAAAGCCTATTTAAAGAAGGCGTTTTTCTGTATGGCAAAAAAAAACTTGTTTTTGCTTACTAAATATAGTTTAATATAGGGGAGAGAAAGAGGTGACCACAGATGAGTGACTTCGATAGGGAGTCAATGTTAGACATGTATATTTTTGAAATGTCTGGGCTTGTAGACTCACTTGAGGCAACAATTGTTAAAAGTGAATCGGAGTACAACATTGACCAAATCAACGAAATCTTCCGCGTCATGCATACAATCAAAGGTTCATCAGCGATGATGATGTTTGACAATATTGCAGGCGTGGCTCATTCAATTGAAGATTTATTCTATTATTTAAGGGAAGAAAGTCCCACCAATGTAGATTATTCTCGCTTAAGCGACCACGTTTTAAATGGTGCAGACTTTGTAAAAGCCGAGCTTGGCAAATTGCAAAATGGTGGACAGCCTGATGGCGATGGTTCTGACTTGGCGCATACAATAGAAGATTTTTTGAAAGAACTAAAAGGGATTTCTGTGTCACCTCCAGTGGCTGCCAGTACGTCAACTCCTGCAGCACAGTCTGTGGAAGCTGTGGCTTCTCCTGTAGAATCTATTGAAACTACAAATACAGTAGGTGAAGGTATGCATAGATATAAAGCATTAATTCATTTCCAAGATGGTTGTGAAATGGAAAACATTAGAGCATACACCCTAGTTCATAACCTACAAGACTTTGCACAAGACATCACGCACGAGCCTAAGGATGTAATCGACGAAGAAACCATTCCGCTTATTCGCAAAGATGGATTCACAATCGAATTTTCCAGCATCCATGATTATAACTTTGTACAAGATCATCTTGCGCAAACCGTATATCTAAAAGAATTATCAGTAGAAGAGCTTGGGATGGCACCAGGTACAGCACCAGTTCCTATCGTTGAATCTGCTGAGCCAGCCCCTGTCTTAGCCGCAGAACCGATTCAAGAAGTTGCGCCACCATCTATGCCTATGACAATGAATGTTGACGCACCTCCATCAACAGACGAAGCGGCACAGCGTAAAGCGGGCAATGTACCCGCCCAAATGATAAGCGTGAACGTCAGTAAACTAGACGCACTGCTTAATCTAATGGGTGAGCTTGTCATATCTGAAGCGATGGTTACACAAAATTCAGAACTTGAAGGTTTGCAACTGGATAGTTTCAATAAAGAAACACGTCAATTGAAAAAAATAATTTCTAGCCTACAACAGACCGTCATGTCTATGCGGATGGTTCCTTTGTCTGCGACATTCTTCAAGATGCATCGTATTGTTCGTGACATGTGCCGCCAACTCAATAAAGATGTTCAGTTAGACATTGTTGGTGAAGAAACCGAAGTAGATAAAAACATCATCGAGCATATCGCTGACCCAATCATGCACATCATCCGTAACTCCATTGACCATGGCGTTGAGTTCCCAGCTGAACGTAGAGAAAGCGGCAAGCCTGAAAAAGCCAGGGTTTTGCTTGAAGCTAAAAACGCGGGCGGCGACGTGCTTATCATCATCAAGGATGATGGCCGTGGCATCAATACCGAAAAGGTTTTGAAAAAAGCTAAAGATAATGGTTTGACACACAAACCTGATGCAGAATATACAGACAAGGAAATTCAGCAATTTATCTTCCTGCCTGGCTTCTCTACAAACGAACAAGTGACTGCTTTTTCTGGGCGTGGCGTAGGTATGGACGTTGTCACATCAAATTTGGAAATTGTTGGCGGCACAGCATTGGTTGATTCTGTGCCAGGTGAAGGGACAACCTTTACATTAAAAATTCCTTTGACTTTGGCCATCATTGAAGGTATGAGCGTTTTAGTAGCGGGTGCCCAATACACGATTCCGATTGTTCATATTATAAAATCATTCAAAGCCAAGCCCGAAAATCTTTTCACAGACCCCAATGGTAATGAAATGATTACTGAACGCGGTGAAATATACAATATTGTTCGCTTGCATGAATTCTTTAACATTGACGGTGCTGTGACAAACATCGAAGAAGGCACGTTAATCATGCTTGAAAATGGCGAGCATATTGTTTGCCTACTGGTAGACGAACTTATTGGTCAACAACAAGCAGTGGTTAAGCCAATGCCCAAATATTTCAAGAGAGTACGCGGTTTGAATGGATGTACGCTGCTTGGTAATGGAGACATTAGTCTAATCATTGACGTAGCAGGATTCTATGACAAGTAAAGGAGAGGTATATTATGGCTTTAGCTGCTCTGCACGAGGGTGTCAACGCTGAAGACACTCTAAAAAATCAGTTCCTCACCTTTGTTATAGAAGATGAGGACTATGGCGTAGAAATTGCCTATGTAAAAGAAATCATCAAAATGCAGTCCATTACAAAAGTCCCTGAAATGCCAAGTTTCATAGAGGGTATCATTAACTTGCGCGGTGATTTGATTGGTGTGCTGGATGTACGCACACGTTTTGGTAAGCCAACAAAGGAACATGATGAAGAAACTTGTATTATCATCATGTCTTATGGCGAATATACTTTGGGTATCATCGTTGATGCGGTACAAGAAACGGCTATCATTGACGAAGAAAATATTGCGCCGCCGCCTAGTGCTAAACTGAGTTTTGCCAATCAATTTATTAGAAATATTGGTAAAGTAGGTGACCAGGTTAAGCTACTTTTGGATGTAGAAAGATTCTTGGCTCAAGATTAATTGAATATGAAATAGTAAAAAGCGTGTAGCTCATGGTTACGCGCTTTTTTTGTGGTATAATCCTTTAAAATTATTTTTTTGATGAAAGGGTTGTAATGATGAAAACGATGAAGGCCATTGTTAAGCAAACAAGAGCATTTGACGGGCTGGTTTTAAAAGATGTCCCCTTCCCTACCCCTGACGATAATCAGGTGCTAGTTAAAATTAAAAAAACGGCGATTTGCGGAACGGATATTCATATTTATAATTGGGATGACTGGGCGCAAAAGACGATTAATGCACCACAAATTATAGGGCATGAGTTTGTTGGCGAAGTGGTTGAAGTTGGGCGGTTGGTTACAAACGTTAAGGTGGGGCAGTTGGTTTCTGGTGAAGGGCATATTGTTTGTGGTTGGTGCTTGAACTGTATTTCTGGAACGCCGCATTTTTGCTGCCGTACGGTGGGTATTGGGGTTGATATGGATGGCGTTTTTTCTGAATATGTAGCGTTTCCTGCCAGCAATATTTGGGTATGTGATGATAGTATCCCTGAGGATGTTTTAAGTATTCAAGACCCGCTTGGCAATGCGATTCATGCGGCACTTTCTTTCCCTGTTTTGGGTGAGGATGTGCTTGTGACTGGGGCTGGCCCTATTGGGCTTATGTCTATACCTGTACTGCGGCGTGCAGGGGCACGGTATATTTTTGTTACGGATGTGAATCCTGAACGGTTGAAAATGGCTATGGAAATGGGTGCAGATGCCGTTGTGGATGTGCGAACGCAAACCATTGCAGAAGTAAGAGCTGGGTTTAAAAATATCACAGAAGGCTTTGATGTTGGGCTTGAGATGTCAGGCAATGCGTCAGCATTTTCAGATATGGTTGATGCGATGGCGAATGGCAGCAGCATTGCTATTTTGGGGATTGTGCCGCAAAATCAGCAAATTAACTGGAATAAAGTCATTTTTTCCAGTATTACCCTGCGCGGGATTTACGGCAGAGAAATGTATAATACTTGGTATCGCATGAAAACGTTGCTTCAAACAGGTTTGGCAGAAGATGTAGCTAAAGTGATTACACACCGTTTTCATTATACGGATTTTAAGCAAGGGTTTGAGATTATGGCGGCAGGTAAGTCTGGTAAGGTTATTTTAGATTGGGGTGTCTAGTATGAAAACAGCGTTTGAACACTGGGGACGGCTTACAGATGAAATTAGAGAGGCTGGCTTGTGGAAAACCGAAAGGGTGATTACAACACCACAGTCGCCTTTGATTGATACGACTTTGAAGCAGGGCGTTATTAATATGTGTTCTAATAACTATTTAGGGCTGTGCAATGATTCACAGGTGAAAGAGGCCGCTAAACATGGAATTGACTGCTGGGGCTATGGGCTTTCTTCTGTGCGATTTATTTGCGGCACATTAGAGGTGCATAAGGAACTTGAAGCGAAACTGAGCGCGTTTTTGGGTACAGAGGATACTATTTTGTATTCATCATGCTTTGACGCGAATGGTGGGTTGTTTGAAACTTTACTTACTAGTGAAGACGCGATTATTAGCGATGAGTTGAATCACGCCAGCATTATTGACGGGGTGCGTTTGTGTAAAGCTATGCGGTATCGGTATAAAAATAATGATATGGCAGATTTGGAAATTCAGTTAAAAGACGCGACAGCCAAAGGCGCACGGATTAAGGCTATTGTTTGCGATGGTGTTTTTTCTATGGATGGGGTCATTGCGAATTTGCCAGCGGTTTGCGATTTGGCTGAACAATATGATGCGATTGTCATTGTGGACGATAGCCACGGTGTTGGCGTTGTTGGCGACAATTTGCGCGGTGCGCACGAACATTGCGGTGTGATGGACAGAGTTGATATACTGACGGGAACGCTGGGCAAGGCTTTGGGCGGGTCTTCCGGAGGATATACCAGCGGCAAAAAAACAATTATTGATATTTTGCGGCAGCGGTCGCGCACTTATCTTTTTTCTAATACGCTTTCGCCGATTATCGCTGCTGGTAGCTTGCAGGTGTTGGATATGATTACGCAGTCGGATGATTTGAAGCATCGGCTGCGGGAAAATACGGCGTTTTTTAGACAGGCGATGACTGATGCAGGATTAAATATTGTTGACGGAGTACATCCGATTGTACCTGTGATGATTTATGACGAGTTGCCTACGGTAAAAATGGCTGAAATGTTGTTGGATAAAGGGGTTTATGCCGTTGGGTTTTTCTTTCCTGTGGTGGGAAAAGGTAAGGCACGGATACGCTGTCAAGTTTCGGCGGCGCATACGAAAGCGCAATTAGAGTTTGTGGTTAAGGCATTTGTGGAGTGTAAGAGAGCGATTGGGATTTGATACGAGGGGTAATTTGAATGCAGTTAAAAGTGCGGCAAAATAAAAGACTCACTGTGATTTCCGCTAAGCCTGGCGAAAATCTTTTGTCGGTATTGCGTCGTGATGAATTTCTTGTTGCCGCACCTTGTGGCGGTGTGGGCACTTGCGGTAAATGTACTGTTAAAATTGGCGGTGAAGTATGTTTAGCTTGTCAAACCATAGTTGATGCGCATATGGATGGAAAAGAAATGTATTTGGCTAACGATGAAAATGCATTTGACGTGCTAAACCTTTATAAAGTTTTGCGCCCTATTGTCTGTGACAGATTTTATGCATTGGATGCAGCGTTTGGCATTGCCATTGATATCGGCACTACCACTTTAGCTTTCGCATTGTTGGATATGCGTGACGGTACGCAAATTGCTTCTTATTCTATGGCGAATAGCCAACGGGTATTTGGTGCGGATGTTTTGTCACGCATTGATTTTGCAAACAAAGGCGGTTTAGTTAAACTGTGTGAATGCATCCATAGGGACATACGGCAAGGTATTATGCATATGCTAAAGGAAAGCAGCATAAAAAATATTTCTACGGTTGCGGTTGTTGGGAATATAACCATGTTGCATCTGCTTTTGAAATTGCCTTGCGACAGCTTGGGGGCGTATCCATTCACCCCTGTGTCTGTTGAAATGAGAAATTTGCGTTTTAATGACATTTTTGGTAGCATCGCTTCTTATAACACGGAAAATTGCGCGCTTTTCATTTTACCCAGTTTCACTAAAACATCTGCTTTCATTGGTGCGGACATCGCCGCTGGGCTTATCGCCTGCAATTGGTGTGAAAATGCGAAGACAAATTTACTGATAGACCTTGGCACTAACGGGGAAATGGCTTTATTTTTTGGCAGCCCAAACGAAAAAAAAATCCTCACCACGTCTACCGCCATGGGGCCTGCCTTTGAAGCGGGTAATATCTCTATGGGTGTGGGTTCTGTCCCAGGTGCCATTGCAAAAGTGAGTTATTTACCAAATTCTAACGTATTTAGTTATGAAACGATTGGTGAATTAGCACCCATAGGCATTTGCGGTACGGGCGTTATTGATATCGTGGCACAATTGGTCATTCATGGCTTAGTCGATGAATCTGGGCGGTTAAAACGTGGAGATGCATTGACCATTGTCAATCAGCCCAATATCATTTTTACCCAGCAAGATATCAGCGAAGTGCAACTTGCAAAATCCGCAGTACGTTCAGGTATAGAAATTTTGTTACAAACCGCCAATGTATGCTATGATGATATAGACAAAGTCTTCCTTTCTGGCGGATTTGGGTATAAAATAAATGTCGAAAACGCCTGTGCGCTTGGTTTACTTCCTCCAGCTTTTGCAGAAAAGGTAGTTTCCATAGGAAATTCTGCACTGGGGGGCTGTGTGCAAGCATTACTTAGCCGCGTAAGAGAATCTGAAATGCTTGAACTCGTTCAACTTGCAGAAGAAATAAGTCTAGCCAATCACCCAAGTTTCAGCGATTTATTTATGGAAAATATGATGATGAGGTGACGCAAATGCAAGACATTAAAGGCACAATTTTAAACTTAACAAAAAACGTAACAAAAACATCGGGCGATTTGCTTAAAACTACGAAACTTAGTCTAGCCCTATCAACAGAAGAAACCAACCTAAAAAACCAACCTAAAAAACCTTTACACAGACATAGGCAAAAAAGTGCATGAAATTTACCAATACGGCGGCTCGTTAGGCAAATTTTTTGACGAAAAATATCTGGAAATTGAAGCATGTGAACGGTCAATGCAAGAACTAAAAGAGCAAATTGGCCAAATCAAAGGCACACGGGAATGCCCAAAATGCAAAAAAACGGTAGACCGCATCGCCGAATTTTGCCCCAAATGCGGGTTTCGCCTGGAACTTACAGCCACTGAATATACCCCTCCACCAATACCGCAAGCGCAATATCACGAGGAAACAGCCGCAGTACCTCCACCGCCTATTCCAGAGCCGTTGCCTGTTCCGGAACAATTCATACCAGAAGTCCCCTCACCTATCCCGCCTCCGCCACAAGAAAAAAAGAAAATTTGCCGCATTTGTAACGCCGAAAATGAAATTTCCACCAAATTTTGTTTATCTTGTGGTAGGATACTAGATTAGAAATAGGGTCACACTTACTATGTCATCTTTATTAAGACAGGGGGAGCTATAATGCTTTGTGAAAAATGCAATAAAAACCCAGCAGTCATGCACGTACAACATTTCATCAATGGCATAAAAAAAGAAATGCATCTATGCCACGAATGCTCGTTTAAACTAGAAAACATGCCCATATCCCTTGAAAACATTTTCCAGGGCTTTTTAGAGCAAATAAAAAACTTTGGTCAATCAGGTCAGATAGGGCAACTCAGTCAAACAGGTGAGGCAAAAGCCTTTGAACCGCAAAAAATAACATGTACACGTTGCGGAATGGCGTATAATGAATTCAAGTCTGATGGAAAATTAGGCTGTGATTCTTGTTATCATGCATTCCAAAAGCCAGTAGAATTACTCATTAAAAATGTGCAAGGAAGTACACGCCATTCGGGGAAATTTCCCAGGCGGTCAGGTACAGAAATGCTGCAACAACGCCAAGTCAAAGCACTTCGCGATAGCTTAAAGGTGGCCATATCCGAAGAAAACTTCGAAGAAGCCGCACGTCTTCGCGATGAAATTAGAGGACTGGAAGGTGTCAAACCATGAATACCCCTTGGTATCAGTCCGAACTCATTGACCAAAATCAAATACTGTCTTCTAGGGTTAGATTGGCACGAAACATAAAAAAATATCCGTTTCAAAAAAAGCTATCCGCAAAAGATGCGTCGGCAATGGTGCTTGAAGCCAAGCTATCAGTCATTCGCGTTGGAAATAATATGCCATTTCATCAATTAGACATTTTGGAATTATCTGAAACAGAGCAAAAGGTGTTTTTGGAAAAACATCTGGTAAGCCCAGAATTTTTGCGTGGTACACTGCCCAAAGGACTACTGGTCAGCGACGACCAAAATATGAGTGTCATGCTAAATGAAGAAGACCATATACGCATTCAATCGGTCTGCCCGGGAGACGGACTAGAACGTGCATTTGAAACAGCCAATCAAATAGACGACCTGATTGAAGAAAGCATCGAATTTGCATTCCATAGCGAATATGGCTACCTCACCGCCTGTCCTACAAATGTTGGTACAGGCCTGCGTGCGTCATATATGATTCACCTACCCTGCCTGGACATTTCTGGTCAGTTGAAGGACATCGTGCCTCATATCACAAAATTTGGCATCACATTGCGCGGCATCTATGGCGAAGGTACTGCCCCAATGGGAAGTATTTATCAAATATCCAACCAACGTACACTGGGCAAATCAGAAGAGGACATTATAAACGACCTGCAAAACGTCACAAAAAACGTCATTGACCATGAAAATCAAGCCAGGGATAAATTTATAAAAACCAGGCGAAACTACCTAGAGGACAAAATATACCGCGCTTATGGCATACTCAAATACAGCCGAAAGATAACAGCCCAAGAAGCCATGGACTTAATATCTGACGTGCGGCTGGGTTTTTTGTCAGAAATACTAGATGCCCCAAAACCATCAAAACAACTCTATCAAATCATGATGGAAATTCAACCAGGGCATTTGCAGCGTATAGCAGGTCAAGAAATGTCTGACACAGAACGCGACACCGCAAGGGCAAAATATTTACGTGAAACATTTTAAAGTTTTAAAAAAATCCACCGTAGCAAAGGAGCTACATAAGATGAAGGGACCTTTTACAGAAAAAGCGAGACAGGCAATTCAAAATTCACGGGATGCAGCAGTTAAACTGGGGCATTCCTATGTTGGTACAGAGCATCTATTACTTGGGCTTGCACAGGTGACCGATGGTATTGCATCTAAAGCCTTGGCAACACAAAATGTGAAACCCGAGAGTATAGAAGTGCAAATTGAAGAGATTACGGGCAAAAGTGGTTCGGCGGCAGTTGCCGGCAATGCACCGCAGGACTTCACCCCGCGTACTAAGCGCATTTTTGAACTAAGCAAGCAGGAAGCCATGCGCATGAAAACCAACTATGTAGGTACCGAACATTTGTTGATTGCAATGGTTAAAGAACCTGAATCCATTGCAACCGCTATTTTACATGCACTGGAAGTCAATATCCAAAAACTATTTGACGATATTATGGGAATGCTTGGTGAGGGGCATCAACACGGATTTTCGCCGTTTCCATTCCCAATGAATTCTAAATTTGCCAAACCTTCAAAGAGTAGCACCCCTGTTTTGGATAAGTTTAGCCGTGATTTTACGCAAATGGCCAGAGATAGTCATTTTGACCCCATTGTTGGACGCAGCAAGGAAACTGAGCGGGTGATTCAGATTCTTAGCCGCCGCACGAAAAATAATCCTGTCTTGGTCGGCGACCCTGGCGTTGGTAAAACTGCCATTGCCGAAGGACTTGCCCAGCGCATTGTTTCAGGAGATGTACCCGAGCCTGTGATGGAAAAGCGCGTGGTCGCGTTAGATTTATCGGGCATGGTGGCAGGTACGAAATATCGCGGCGAATTTGAAGAGCGTATCAAAAAAGTAATGCAAGAAGTCAAAGCTGACAGTAGTGTGATTCTGTTTATTGATGAATTGCATACTTTAATTGGCGCAGGCGGCGCAGAGGGTGCGCTTGACGCGGCAAATATTTTAAAACCAGCCCTTGCGCGCGGCGAAATGCAGGTCATTGGTGCCACTACGCTTGATGAATACCGCAAGCATATCGAAAAAGACGCGGCACTCGAACGGCGTTTTCAGCCCGTCATGGTGGATGAGCCAACAGAAGAAGAAGCCATTGAAATTTTAAAGGGCATTCGTGATATGTATGAGGCGCATCATAGTGTGAAAATTACCGAAGATGCAGTGGAAGCTGCCGTGCGTTTAAGTGCCAGATATGTAACAGACCGCTTTTTGCCAGACAAGGCTATTGATTTGTTAGACGAAACCGCATCAAAAGTCAGGTTGCGTTCTTATACTGCACCGCCAAATATTAAGGCACTGCAAGAACAAATTGCAGAGCTTGATAAAGAAAAAGAAGCCGCAATAAAAATTGAAGAGTTTGAAAAGGCTGGGCTGTTAAAGCAACGCCAAAACGCGTTAAAGTTTAAGTTGGAAGAAGAAGAAAAAATCTGGAAAGATTCTAATTCTAAGTCGCATCATATTGTCAATGCCGATGAAATTGCAGATGTTTTGTCGGGTACTACCGGTGTGCCTGTAAAGCGGCTGCAACAAGAAGAAAGTCAGCGGCTGATGGAAATGGAAGATACAATTCACAAACGTATCATTGGGCAAGATGCGGCAGTGACTACCGTGTCAAAGGCTATCCGCCGCGGGCGTGTTGGGCTTAAAAACCCAAACAAGCCGATTGGTTCGTTTTTGTTCCTTGGGCCGACAGGTGTGGGGAAAACCCATTTGTGCAGAGCACTTGCAGAAATTTTATTTGGGGACGAAAACGCCATTATTCGCGTGGATATGTCCGAGTTTATGGAAAAGCATAATGTTTCACGTTTGATTGGTTCGCCGCCTGGGTATGTTGGCTATGACGAGGGTGGACAGCTTAGTGAGCGCGTCAGACGCAAACCCTATTCGGTTATTTTATTTGATGAGGTAGAAAAAGCCCATCCAGATGTGTTTAATGTGCTGTTGCAGGTTTTAGACGACGGGCATATCACCGACAGCCAAGGCCGCAAAATTAATTTCAAAAATACTGTGATTATCATGACTTCAAATGTGGGTGCGCGTTCTATTATCAACCCTAAGAAGCTGGGGTTTGTTGAGGACGAGAACAAAGAACGCGATTACAACAACATGAAGAAAAGGGTCATGGATGAAGTCAAAAATTTATTTAGGCCTGAATTTTTGAATCGTATCGACGATATTATTGTTTTCCATCCGCTGGATAACGAGGATATTGCGAAAATTACTACGCTGATGCTGAACGAAACTGCCGAACGTATCCGCCAAAACATGGATATTGATTTGATTTTTACTAAGGAATTGGTGGCGTATATCGCCAAGGAAGGTTATGACCAAATGTATGGTGCGCGCCCGTTGCGCAGGGCTATTCAGAATAAAGTGGAAGACGAATTAGCTGAGGCGATTTTGCAAGGGCGTTTCCGTGAAGGTGACAAGGTGCGTGGTGATTTTAAGGATGATAAGATTGTTTTTGGCGGGAAATGGGATTCATCGGTAAAATCACCAGAGTAATCGCTCTAGCCAAATTAAAACCCGAGTTGCACAATAAACTGTGCGCTCGGGTTTTTCATATGCTTGGTAACTGCTATATTATGACATTGAGGAATGATGGTATAAAAGCCTGAAAAAGCCAGTGGTTCAATTGTTTAGCTTGAACCCACTGGCTTCAGATTTTGGTTTTAATGCTGCGTTAGCCGCTTTATTCTTTCATAGGATATTTATGATATGCTATCAATACGGCTTCCAATCTGGATTATGCAACCTTAACAATGCCTCCAAGTAAAAATAATCACCCCATGTCAGGCATTCGTCCACCCCTTCGGGGGTACATGTATTATACGGCGTTTTTTTACTGTAAGTACCGTGCAGCAAAAGCCCATCCGTTTCACCCGTTGCGGCATAGCCGTTAAACAATGCGCCTACCAGTGCTTGCGCCGTTTGTTTTAGCTTTTTTGCTTCATCACCATCAACCAGTTCAGCCATTTCTAACAGCCCGCAAGCGGCAATTGCCCCGCTGGACGAATCCCGCGGTTCGTCACCAGTTGTCTAAAAAGCGCGCGCCCCTTAATCCGATTATTCAATAACAGCGCAAGCCCAAGCGAAAAGAAAATAGTCAGCGGCACAGAAACCACAGTAAAATAAAGCGTATTGCGCAAAGACGGCCAAAAAAGATGGTCGGTACGCATACGGGCAAAATTGTCCAACCTTACAAATGTAAACGTATTATCCGCCAAGTTCCACTGCATGAAACCCAGCACCAAAGCAAACCCCATAGGCAACAGCGTAAAAATACTAAACCCAACAAGATTTGGCGCAATAAAACTATAAGCCGTTACCGTATTCATAATCTTGCGGTTGCCAGTATTCTCATTTTTTTCTTCCTCCTTCTTAAATGGGGGCTTCGCCCTCAAACTCCTTTGTTACGCGCCAAGAACTGCGCAACTAGAATATGACAACTGTGTTACATCTATTATAATGCACAATTACCAAAAATTAATGCTAAATTTCCTTAAAAATATCTATTATTTCCATAAGTTGTTATGTATTCATCTTGCCATCTTACCGACAGCAAAAACGCATAAGTACTTGACTACACTTCTTTGTGTGTTATTATTATTGGCAAAATCTTAGGACATTTTCTTTAGATATGCGTGATTGAATCTAAAATTTCTAAAATTAAGGAAGGCATCATATGAAACCTATAAAAAACAGTCTACTCATTGTAGACGACGAAGGATTAAATATCACTGCACTGACACATATTTTGGGTGCCGATTACACAATCTATGTAGAAAAAGATGGTGTTGGCTGCATAGAAACAGCAAAAGAAATGAAGCCAGATTTAATTCTGCTAGACGTTATCATGCCCGCAATGGATGGCTTTGAAGTAATAAAAGTGCTGAAAGCGGACATTAAAACGCGAGACATACCCGTTGTTTTTGTCACAGGGTTAAGAAATGCCCAAGACGAAGAACTTGGCTTTGTTTTGGGGGCGGCAGATTATATAAATAAACCATTTAGTTCATCTGTCGTAAAATTGCGTGTTAAAAATCAATTACAATTGGTTAATCAAATGAAAGAAATACGCCGTTTAAGCATTACCGACCCATTGACCGAAATAAACAACCGCTGTCATTTCAATTCTATTATTCAGCAAGAGTGGCAGCGGGCAGCACGGAATGAAAAAAATTTAAGCTTTATCATATTAGACATTGACTTTTTCAAAAGTTACAACGATACCAATGGGCATCTTCAAGGTGATATAGTGCTTAACGAAGTGGCTAAATTGGTAAGCAGCAGGCTACTTAGGCCAGCAGACCAAGTGTCAAGATGGGGCAACGACGAGTTTGCGATTATTTTGCCCGAAACAGATTTAGAAGGTGCATTCAGTGTTGCGGAAGATATACGCAGTACGATTGAAAAACACGCGTTTGTAAACAACAAAAAAGATAACAAAATAACCAATATAACCGCAAGTTTTGGTGTGCATTCTAAAATTCCACTACGCGATGATTATAACTTAGAAAATTTTGTATCAAATACCGAGACAGCATTATTTAATGCAAAAGAATCTGGACGGAACCGTGTTTGTTCATAAAAGGGGCAATGGTGGTAGTGGAAAAAATAAAAAATAGTGTGCTCATTGTCGATGATGAAACGATGAACATAACCACTCTGTCATATATTTTAAGCAATGATTACACTGTCTATATAGAAAAAGATGGTGCTGGCTGTATAGAGTCAGCCCAGTCCATTCAGCCTGACTTAATTTTGCTAGATGTTGTAATGCCTGGAATGAGCGGTTTTGAGGTATTGGTGGCATTAAAAAGCAATAAAATAACAAAAAATATCCCTGTCATTTTTATATCAAGCCTTGGTGACATTCAAGACGAAGAACTTGGGCTTAGTTTAGGCGCAGCAGATTATATTGGCAAGCCTTTTAGTAAGTCTATTGTTGAACTCCGCGTGAGAAATCAATTAAGAATTGTCAACCAAATGCGTACCGTAGACAATTTAAGCATAACAGACGCGCTGACGGACACATACAATCGTAACTATTTCAATGAGGTACTCTGGCAGGAATGGAAACGTGCTTTGCGACAGCAAACTAAAATTGGTTTTATGATTATTGATTTAGACTGTTTTAAAAACTATAATGACACACATGGCTATATAGAAGGCGACAAGGTTTTGAAAACTATAGCAAAAACTATTGAAGGCAGGATAAAACGCGCCGCAGATAAGTTAGCGCGCTGGAATGGTGAAGAGTTTGCCATTGTTTTGCCTGAAACAAAGCATGATGGAGTAATAAAAGTAGCTGAACATATTCGCGAAAGCGTTGAAAACGAAGAATTTATATTAAATAATAAAACAGTTACCACGATAACAGTCAGCATCGGTGTTAACACAACGGTACCTGTGCGCGACGGTAGCTATAGTTTAAATAATTTTATTTCTGATGCAGACAATGCAGTCATTCGCGCAAAAAGTTTGGGCAGAAATACGGTTTTTGATATCACAAAGATTGCTTAGAATTGAGGGTTTATTTATGTTTCTTGGGATTGAACTGGGCTCGACACGCATTAAAGCTGTACTTATTGACAACAATCATGCATTGGTTGCGTCTGGCAGCCACAGTTGGGAAAATGCGCTGGTTGACGGGCTATGGACTTATAGCCTAGATGATGTGTGGAATGGGCTGCAAAGCGCAGTAAAAGATTTAGCGCAACATGCAAAACTTGAAGATGTAGAAGCAGTCGGCATTTCTGCAATGATGCATGGTTATTTGGTGTTTGATTCAAACAATAACCAGCTTGTCCAGTTCCGCACTTGGCGCAATACTAATACAGAACAAGCAGCACAACTGCTGACAAGAGCGTTTGATTTTAATATTCCGCTTCGCTGGAATGTCGCCCATTTATATCAGGCCATTTTGGATAAAGAAAGCCATGTCAAAGATATTGCGTTTTTAACAACGCTTGCAGGATATGTTCATTGGCAATTGACCGGTGAAAAAGTTATTGGTGTAGGCGATGCGTCAGGCATGTTCCCATGTGTGGATTGCGACTACGATGTAAATTTGCTTGAAAAATTTGATAAACTGACAGCAAGCCATCATTTTAATAAAGCATTTAGGGATATCGTCCCCATTGTAAAAAGTGCGGGAGATGCAGCTGGCGTTTTAACCGCAGAAGGTGCCAAATTACTTGACCCCACAGGTGCATTGAAGCCAGGTATCGTATTTTGTCCGCCGGAAGGTGACGCGGGCACAGGCATGGTGGCTACAAACTCTGTACGGGTGCGTACAGGCAATATTTCTGCCGGAACCAGCGTTTTTGCAATGATTGTGCTGGAAAAATCGTTGTCAAAAGTGTATTCGGAAATTGATATGGTCACAACACCTTCAGGCAAGCCCGTTGCAATGGTGCATTGTAATAACTGCTGCTCGGATATTGATGCTTGGGTGAAATTATTTGGTGAAGCCCTTTCGGTATTTGGTGCAAAACCCGATATCAACACACTTTATGAAAAATTATACCAAATGGCAGCGGAAGGCGATGCCGATTGTGGTGGAGTGCTTTCATATAACTTCTTTTCGGGTGAGCCAATGGTCGGGCTTGAAGCTGGACGGCCACTGCTGGTGCGTAAGCCCGACGGTAATTTTAATTTAGCCAATACAATGCGCAGTCTCATTTTTTCGGCCATTGGCAGTTTGAAACTGGGCATGGATATTCTTGAATCAGAAAACGTACAAGTGGATAAGCTACTTGGACATGGCGGATTTTTCAAAACCAAGGGTATTGGACAAAGCATAGTGGCGGCGGCACTGCGCGCGCCTGTTACAGTGATGGAGTCTGCAAGCGAGGGCGGTGCATGGGGCATTGCCATTTTAGCCGCCTACTTGGCTAGAAAAGCCGTCAACGAAACCCTTGAAGACTACTTGGAAAACAAGGTATTTTCTAAAAACCAAGGGGCAACCATCGCCCCAAATGAAAAAGATATAAACGGCTTTGCCGAGTATATGAAAAAGTATGTAAACGGACTGGCTATAGAAAAAGCCGCTGTTGATAAGTACTAAAGGAGGATTTTGTTAAATGAAACGATTTTTAAGTAAGTTTGTAGTGATGGCATTTGTGGCAACATTTATATTATCAACTGCCGCCACTGTAAGCACTAACGCACAGGCACCTACTGCATGGGAAGAGCAAGTTTTCACATTAGTGAATACACAAAGGGTGCAAAATAATTTGCAGCCACTGATATGGTGTAACTTCTTAGCACAAGCCGCAAGAACGCATAGTACTGACTTGGCTACAAATGTGCCTACAGATAATTGGGGGCATGTTGGTTCGGACGGCTCTTCTGTTGAACAACGTATCAACCGCGTTATCCCATCAGGAATAACACACCTGTATACGACTGTTGCTGAAAACATAGCTAGAGCACACGCTACTCCGGAAGCAACGGTTCAACATTGGATGAACACGGCTGTGCATAGAAATTCTATTTTAAACCCTGCGCTCACACATGCAGCCGTTGGCTTTCATACAACAGGTCAACACACCACTCAGGTTTTTGGTGGTGGACGTACCGCAGGCGTGATTGGAGAGCAGCCTAATATTGGGCGTCCTCCGTTGACGGCACCTGTTATTTCCATCAATGGCTCTGTTATTTCATGGCCTGCGGTTTTTGGTGCTGTACATTATGATATTTTTGTTAATAATCAAGCGCGTGATATGACACAGGCTTTAAACTTTGATTTGGCAACCCTCAACTTAACAGGTGGGGTTACATTGCCTGTTCATGTTGTTGCATCAAATGCCGACCGTACTTTAACAGGGTCTGCCAGCAACACAGTTAATTTTATCCCACAACCTGTACTTCCTCCTTATAATCCTGTAATTAATACGGTTACAGGTCGGATTACATTTGAGGGGCGTCAATATCAGGTGTTCGACACAGGATTTACATGGCAACAGGCTTATGACCATGCATATTATCTTGGTGGGCATTTGGCTGTGATTACAAGCAACGCCCAACAGCAGTTTATTGCAGGGTTATTGCAATCCGGAAGCCGTAATTATTATTGGCTTGGCGGTCGCCGCATAGCAAATTCAGGTGAAAACCAATTTGAATGGATTACCAGCGCAAACATGACATTTACAAACTGGGCGCCAGGTCAACCAAGTCGCCAACATTTAGAGCGTGGCGGCGCAAATCGTATGGCCATCAGACGTTCTGACAGCCGCTGGCTTGATTTATTGCTTGACGGCATCCCCGTTGACAATGGCGGGTGGGAGCGCCGCAACATAGGCTTTATTGTTGAATGGCCGCCGGAAGCGATTGAAGAGGACGGCCCTTCCGTTGCAACCATTACCGTTGCACCAGCCAGCGTAACGGTTGGTGAGTCTGCAACGATTAGTGCAAGCGGTATTGCCGATGCTGTTCGCGCAGAATTTATAACACGCACAGCCGCTGGTGCAGAAGTGATTATTCACAGTGTACAAAATCCTGGGTCGATTATCACACATTCATTTGTTACTACAAATCCGAATATAACCCAGGTGATTGTAAGGGTTCATGACGCGGATGGGCTTCACACCCAGCGTTCAGCCAACATTGATATTCAGCCAGTAGAAGGTGACCCCGCGCCAGAGCCGGCACCAGACCCTGCGCCAACACCAGATATACCAACCACTGTAGAGCCAGCACCCATGCCAACAGTGCCTGTAAGGCCGGCACCACAATTTAGAGAGCAACCGACTGTCACAGACATTGGCGTGTTGCTAGAATGGAATTCTGTACTTGGCAACCAATTTGGATTTATGGTTTTCCGTGCAGAAACCGCTACTGGTGATGGCATTGCCATCAGCGATTTACCAATCATGGGGCAAAACCATTTCCGCCCAGGAAGTTCAGTCACATTTGACCCGAATGCAAGGCCAGGCATGGCATATTATTACTATATTCGCGAAATTATGGATCTTTCAGCAGGTACAATGGGGCCACCAAGCGAACGTGTACGTGTTGTCACTCCGGCCATTCCATCCTCGGCAGTAAACCGTGGCTTTATGCTTATGGTTGTAGGCAATCCGTGGTTGAATGCCAACAATGCATGGGAGCAAATTGACCCAGGTGTTGGCACATCACCAATGATTGACGGCGGCCGCACAATGGTACCCATTCGTGCAGTAGTAGAAAACATGTACGGTGTAGTAGGCTGGAATGCTGCTGAAAGCCGCGTAGAACTATCAGCACTAGGCAACCAAGTCCATTTATGGCTAGGCCGTACAGACATTATTGTCAACGGCAACCCAGGCCAAATGGACATTGCGCCTACAGTGGTAAACGACCGCACTCTCCTACCTTTACGCTTTGCGGCAGAAAGCCTGGGCACTCAAGTAGACTGGATAGCAGGTCAACAGATGATAGTGATTGTATATCCAAGATAAAAGATAAACCAAGACAAAGCTTGAGCCGCGCAATTGCGCGGCTCAAAATTTATATTATATTTTATACCCACGGTTTTAAAGGAGGCTTTTCATGGAGTTCGAAAAATTATTAGGTATTATGGATACGTTGCTTGGCGAAAATGGTTGTCCTTGGGACAAAGAACAGACGCATGTCAGTATTCGAGACAATATGATTGAGGAATGCAATGAAGCTGTTGAAGCACTGGATAGCGGCGATATGGCAGCGTTTGTTGACGAACTGGGGGATGTTTTACTGCAAGTGGTGTTTCATGCTAAAATTGCAGAGAAAGCGGGGACATTTACAATAGACGATGTTCTGGCTGGGCTTTCGGAAAAGCTGGTACGGCGTCATACACATATATTTGGCGGGGACAGCGCGGTCAGTGCCGAAGACGCTGTGCGCATATGGAAGGAAAACAAAAAAAAGGAAAAAAAAGATAAAAAATTTTCCACATTGTGAAGAATTTGCAAAGAATGGCGAAGATATCAGCTTTTTTAGAGATAAATGCTGAATTTTCCTTGACAAATTGGGCGTTTACGTTTATAAATACGTTCAGTTGTATCGAAGGTTACACTTCGGTAAATTCAACAGGTACCGCCACTGGCGGCTCGAATTAAAAGGAGGATAACGGAATGAACAAAACGGAACTTATTGCGGCTATAGCAGCAAAATCCGATTTAACAAAGAAAGATGCTGAAAAGTTTCTTTCCGCTTTTGAGGATGTTGTAACAGAGGCTCTGGTGGAAGACCAGAAAGTACAGCTTGTAGGCTTCCTTACCATTGATGTGGTAGCACGCGCAGAGCGCGAAGGCCGCAATCCGCAAACAGGTCAGCCCATGAAGATTGCTGCTTCAAAAGCACCTCGCTTCAAAGTTGGCAAAAAACTCCGTGATGCTGTCAACGGCAAGTAAATGATATGTAAGGTATAAAATGGAGGAGGCTGTCTTGCTAAAAGCGAGACAGCCTCTTTTTATAATATTTCAGCAGCTTCTTTCATGTTTGATATAATGGGTACACCAAAGGGGCAGCGCGATTCGCAGTGACCGCATGTCGTGCACTTATCGCCGCCATTGGTTAAGCTTTGATAATGATGTTTTATTGAAGGAGGAATATTTTGTTTATCTAGGCGGGCGATGTCCAGGTATTTTGTTACTGTGGCGATATCAATTTCTACCGGGCATGGTTGACAGTGGTTGCAGTACACACAATGCCCCTTGAAATCGTTTGTGATACTGTTTAGCACCCATGTATAATCTTTTTCGGCATCCGTCGCGTTTAAGTAGCCTAGCGCGTTTTTCATTTCTTCTATGGATTGACAACCGAGTAATACGCTGGCAACTGCCGGCCTGGTTAGGGCATAGTGAATGCATTGGTTTGCAGTCATCGGCTTGCCGTACGGCGAATGTTCGGGGGATAATAGCTTTCCGCCGCCCAGGGCTTTCATTACGGTGATGCCTATTTGACGTTGTGTACATATTTTATATAGTTCGGCACGTTTTGGGTCTAGGCCATGCAATAAATCTGCACCAAATCCTTTGTCTGAATGGTCGAATACGTATTCGGCATGGGGCAGCATATCAAAAGCCGGATTTATGCTGAACATCATCATTTCTGGTACGCCTGTTTCAATGACTTTTAGGGCAGTGGCTGGATTGTGTGAACTAAACCCAATGTGATGGACATCGCCCTGTTTTTTTAGATTTTGCAGGTATGTTGCAAATTCTGTTTCAAATACATTTTTGTAGTCTTCTTCGGAATCTATGAAAAACAGCATTCCGAAGTCGATGTATCCGAATAGTTTCAGCAATTCTTCAAAGTATTTTTTGACTGTGGGCATATCACGGCTGATGTCGTATTGCTTATTTATATCTGTCGCACCACAGTGCCCTTGAATGTATATGTTTTTACGCCTGTCACCTAGTGCTTTGGCTATATTTTCGCGTACTTCTGTGCCAGGCATAAATACGTCAAAGATATTTATTTGACCTTCCAGTGCCGTGTCAATCGTGTCTTTGACTATGTTGTAGGGCTTATTGTCTAGGAATTCGCATCCTAAGCCTATCTCACTGACTTTTTTGCCTGTTTTTCCTAATGCTCTGTATTCCATTGTGCGTTCTCCTCCCGTTTGATAAACTCTTCTTCGTTGATTATTGGCACACCCAGTTGGGCAGCTTTTTTATTTTTGCCTGTTGTTGAGGTGATGTCATTGTTTATGAGAAACGACGTCTTAGCTGACACACTTCCCGAAACACGCCCGCCACGGGCTTCTATGAAGGCTTGTAGGGCTTTCCTGTTGTCAAATTGGGCTAAATCACCTGTGATTACAAAGGTCAGCCCTTTTAGATGCTGATTTTCAGACATTTGCGGGACTTTTATGCGAAGCAATGCAAGTGTGCGGGTGTACAGTGCTTCATTTTTTTCTTGAGAAAAATAAGCATGGAGACTATGGGCTATTGCACTGCCAAATCCGTCTATGTCTAACAATGTTTCTGTAGATTCGCCGCTTTTACAGATTTTAGCAATGTATACCCCATCATGCGCAAAGTAGTTACATAAAAGTTTCGCATTGGCTAAACCCACATGCAAAATACCCAAGGCATGTATGAAATTTGGTAATGAGATGTCCTTGGCTTTTTCAATGGAGGCAATCAGTTTATCGTATGATTTTTGCCCCAAGCCTTCCATTTCAATAATCGTGGCTTCGTGATGAGATAAATTGAATAAGTCTGCGTAGTTTTCAATCAGCCCATTTGCCACAAATTTTTCTAAGGTTTGCTCGCTCAAGCCTGCGATATTCATGCCGTCGCGGCTTACGAAGTGACTTAATGCTCGCACTTGCTGGGCACTGCATGTTGGATTCGTACAGTATAGTTCTTGTGGGTCGCCTATGATTTCTGATTCGCCGCCGCATACCAAACAGTGCGCAGGGATATCCACTGTGCGGGTTCCTGTGCGGCTTAAATTTTCTGCCACTTGCGGAATAATCATATTCGCTTTGTACACCGTCATTTTATCCCCAGGACAAAGCTCTAAGCTACGCAAAATACTGACATTATGCACGCTGGCACGGCTGACTTGCGTACCTTCTATGTCCACTGGTTCAAAAATAGCTACAGGGTTTATCAGCCCTGTGCGTGATGTATTCCATTCGATTGTTTTTAATGTGGTTTCTGCCAATTCATCCGCCCATTTGAAGGCGATGCTGTCATGTGGAAATTTTGATGTCGTTCCCAGGGATTTACTGTATGAGATATCATCAAAGGTGAGTACCAACCCATCGGTTGCCCATGGCGCGGCAGTGACTTGGTTTTTGAAGCTTTCTACTGCTTGCTCTACGGTTTCGGCAGTTACATGCATGTATTCTACAATATCAAACCCCAGAGATTTCAACCATTCTAACTGTTCTGACTTTTTTGCTACCATTTCAAAATCAAGCAACCCAAAGGCATAAAAAAGCACCCGGCGTCTGGCGGCGATTTCGCTGTTTAATTGACGAACAGCCCCACTGCACAAGTTGCGCGGGTTTTTGTATGCATCTTCGCCATCTAGCGCGGCGTTTATTTTCTCGAAGTCTGCAAAAGTGATGACCGCTTCACCACGCAGGTCAAATTTCCCTTTGTATGGCACTGTTAATGGTACGTTTGCGAACACTTTGGCATTATGGGTTACATCTTCGCCAACAGTACCATTGCCCCTTGTCAATGCTTGCTGTAATTGCCCATTTTCGTATTTTAATATAATAGTTAGTCCATCCAGTTTCCAGGAAAGTAACCCATCACTTGCATTTTCTGCTTCACGCAAAAAAGCCGATAGTTTACTCGGCTCTTTTGTTTTATCTAGTGAAAGCATTGGGGTTGTATGTGCCGCTTTTTCAAGCGCGCTAACCACTTCATAGCCGACCTGCCGTGTAGGGCTTCCTGCCAGTTGTATGCCTGTTTTTAGTTCTAACTGAACCAATTCGTCATAGAGCGCATCGTACTCGCGGTCGGTCATTGTTGGATTGTTGTCATTGTAATAAGCACGGTTTGCGGCGGTTAGGGTTGCCGTCAATGCTTGCAGTCGCTTAGTACTCATGACGCAATACGCAACATATCGGCAGTGATATCTTGCTCGAATGGATTGACTGTGCGATTTACAAGTTCGATAATGCCATTGCGATATGGAAGCTCATACCATCGCGGTGCACCGCTTGTACCCGCAATCGGCAAAGTGTAAGTGTAAAGCGAGAAATTACTGCCTGCACTCACCAATTGCTCTGCAAAATACAGTTTTTCTCTAAAAATTAAATCGGTGGTTATATAGTCTTGATAAATGCGCAAAAATTCGGGGATACGCATGATTGTACTGGGGTGTAAAAGTTCGTTTACAATGGTGGAAATGACAAGCTGTTGATTTTCTATACGTCCATAGTCGGTAATCGCACGGAATCCACTGTCCGCATTGCGGAAGCGCACAAAATTTAACACCTGTTGACCACTCAGTGTTTGTAGCCCTGCGGGGATATCAATATGCACACCGGCGTCGGGATGCGTGTTTCTCATATGAAATGGTACATCCACTTCCACACCGCCAAGGGAGTCAACCAGCATGACAAATGCCTGGTAATCTACGCTTACATAAAAATCTGGCCGAAAACCCACCAGCGACTGTACTTCCGATTTAAGCTGGTCGATACCACCGGCATGACCACGCCCATGCAAACGCCCTGCGGCATAGGATGTTGTAATTTTACGGTGGTTGCGGGTGACGTCAACACGGGTATCTCGTGGGATGCTTATCAGAAATGCTTCACCATTTTCATTGTCAAACGCACCAACCATTATTGTGTCTGTATTATATCCTTCATCTAGCCCATATATTAAAAACGTATAAAAATTGGGCTTTCTATCCATCAATTCAACGACAACCGATGGCGGTGCGCCTAAAAGCAGCCCTGCATCTTCTGGGTCTGGCACGATAAATGCGGGTTCGTCGTTTACATCACGTTCTGTTGGAATATGGCGTATGACTTCAACGCGTTCCTGTATAGCAGGCGGGCGTACAAAATGCTGCCATGCGGCGTAACCGCTGCCTGCAATAACAATACATACCGTAATTGTTATAATAAAGGAAGCTAGAAACTTCCGAAATGAATGTCTTCGCACGGGATAATCTCCTTAAAGGGTATAGTCATATTTATTTTATTGTGACATATTCCCTAGCAATTTTCAACTAAATTTTGTTAAAACCTGTACCTGAAAATAAAAAGAAAATAAAAAAATAATTCAACTTCTTGCAAAATGCAAGAAGTTGAATTAATCAAAATTTCTTGTTTAGCCAGCAGTTTACATTACACACTGCTAACCAGCAATGCTCACTGTTTGAGATTCTTCGTCCCAATAAACATTTAACCCCAATGATTCTGCAATAAAGCGCAAAGATACAAATGTGCGGTCATCAACAATCATTGCGGATCCTATTCCGTCAGGCAATTCTTCGTCTATCGCCAAATTTATGGTCGCACTGTCTGATACAATTGTTACAGAACGGGTTTCATCATTCCAAAATACATCTAAGCCCATGCTTTCGGCAATTAAACGAAGAGGAAGCATTGTGCGATCTGTTTCAGGGTCGATGAATGGAGTATTTTCAGATTGCGTTGTTACGCCATTAAGTGTAACTAGATTGCTGCCTATTTGAAGACTTACAGATGTTACTTCAGAATATATCGCACCAGAATAGATTGCATCAGTGAATGCGCCAGTATATAAGTCATCATCTGTTTGCGTGGTAATTACAAACACACCAAGTTTGCTTGTGTCAAAAATTACAACTTCTGATTCTGCATCGAAATATACATCCATCAAGGTGAATGTACCATCTTCGTTTATCAGCCAAACTTCGGGTACCGTTTGCCCACCAAATGGTAGTGTTACTGTCAGTGTGCCGTCAAATTCTAAAATGGCTTGTGTTCCCACGCTTATGGTGACTTCATGCAAAACAGCATCGGGGCCAAAGTTATCCGGCGCGCTTTGGTATAACGGCGTTATACGCACTTCAACATTGCCAGAGCTAGTATGTTCTCCTAAGAAAGTAACTGCTTCTTTATCCAATGCCAACGTACCATGTGGCAGTATCAATTCCATTTCAACTTCGGCAGAACTAAACTGACGCATTGCCTGGCGAGGAATCACAATTGAATCCACGTCAAGTTCACCTACATCAAATGAAACAACGCCAGAATCTTCCGAAGAATCGATAATTTCGCGAACGGTTGCGCTTGGCAAATTAAGAGTGGCTCGTCTGTTAGAGATTCTTACGTTTACACTTGTATTTTCGTCACCTACTAAAATGGTTTCCGGGGTTAAGTTTGAGGGAGGTGTAATTACACTGGCCGTAGCATCACCAGAGTCTCCCGTGACCTGATTGCCAGTGCCGCCGTTGTTGTTGTCAGTACCGTTGTCGTCGGTACCATTGTCATCAGTACCGTTGTCGTCAGTACCATTGTCGTCAGTACCATTGTCGCCGCCATTGATACCTTCAAGCATGAGAATAAAATACGCCCACTCATCAGCTTGCCCGCCGCCAGCAACCCACAAAGGCCCTCTTACGGGATAAACAACATGTATTGCATCCCCATGACCAGAAATACCGTTGATAAATGCCTGAGAATAACCGTAGATACGCATAGCCAAAGGCAGAGTGAAAGAGCCGACGGGTTCAAATGTCCAGCCATTATCGCTGATTGTTGACGCACTGTGTAGTGTGGCTCTGGTATTAGCACCTTCAAAATCTGATTCTAAAAGGAAATAGCTGCCTTCGGAAGTTCTCATCATAAGCAGTGTTCTTCTTCCGCTAAATATCCTTTGGTTGAATATTACTTCACCGTTACGGATAAGCATATGCCACATTTCGGATGCCATGTTGGTAGTGGTATCCTGTCTGCCGTAAATCATATGGATATCGCCATTGATATCCCAAAAAACATCCCCTGTGCCTGCCCCATAAATATGCGGGACAACGGTTCCTTGGTAGTTTGCGGAATCTGCCAATAACAGTGGGGTTTCTTGCAGCAGGGTCACATAATGTGAAACTGCCCTGCTCGGGTTTTGATTTGTCGGTGGCAAACTTGAATGGGGTCCCGATGAGCCGGTGAGCTCTCTGCCTATCCTCCAGTAGGTAAATCCGTCAAATAGCCAGTTAAAGCCCTGAGGATGCGCCGGATATCCGCCTCTTGCCCTAGTTTCGATACGGTTGCCAATCAGTTCAACGTCATATCCACCGGTATTATTACTTACAAAGTTTAAATAAATATATCCGTGGCGCATACCTGTCCACAGTCTTCCCATGCCGGTAAACTGGCTTGTGATAGTGTTAAAAGTAACAATGTCAATATACCCATCGCCGCTGCCGCCCCTGTCATTATCCACAGTCATCAAATAAATGATGCCATCTGGGCTGATATTGGCAGAGGTATATTCGCCGCCGTGCTGAGAACCTGACATCACATCATGCCAGACATTAAACTGCAAGGGGGTAGTAAGCTGACCCGAAGAATGATTCCAACTTCCCGCTGTAAATTTGGTGACAGAAGGACGGTAATTAAGTGCCGGCCAATATTGTATGCCTTCCCACATTACCATATAGACATTTCCCTGTGCATCGGACACAACAATAGGTATGTTGCTGTTATGCTGCCATTCCCCCAATATAACCCAGCTACCGTCTGGGCAATCTGCGGGTTGCATTACAAAGGCTACGCGCCTGCGGTCATTCCAAGCATAACCGTCCTGATAGCCAAAGGAGTCTCCTGGCAGTTTATAGACATATGCGAAGAAAACACCGTCGTCAGTCACAACCATACGGCTTTGATGGCCGCCCCATGTACCCCTATGGTTGGATACAAGCCCGACTTCTCCAGTCAGCACATGGAAATTGTTAATGCTTTTGCCATATGTCATACCATCCATAAATATGACGTCATCCCACTCCTCGGTTATTACGTTTCCACCCCAAGGGCCTGTGTGGTAAATTGCTTGGATGTCAGAAATGAAAACCGGTGCGTCAAAATTAAGATTAGCTAAGCTGAATGTAAAAATAAGTTCTTCTTTTACTATGGGGACAAGGTCGTTAAAATTAATAGTATAGTCGATTCGGATATATGGATCGCCGTTAACGTATACCCTTTCGTTAAAGTTAAAACTATAATTTTCGAGGGGTCTTGGGCCTTCCGGTATTGCACCGGGAACGTTGTTATATATTCCGGAGGCAAAGGCATTGGTTACTGTCCAAAACGGTGGTTGAGGACCCCTTACTACACCTTGGGGAATCAGCCACGGTTGTACCAGCAAACCAGCCGCGTTTGTTTCAAGGCCAAATGAGCGTGTAACTGGCAGAACTGTATAGTCAAACCTCATATGGGGTACGTTTTCACCGGCACCGCCCAATCCTCTTATATTGGTAGGCATATATGCGGTAAAGCTGATGCCACTGATATTTTCTTTTAGGCCGTCAAGGGGGTCAGGGACAAACCTGAATGGGTTTTGCATCCACTCCCATGGGACTACGCCAACATCCCTAAGGGCATCCTGTACTCTGTATGCTTGAACATTTTGTGGGTTGGTGCCTGCCGCGTTATTGGATACGGCTATCGGCTCTGTGCTTAGGGGCGTCCTATCTAAAATACCAGGGAATGTGTTGCCAAAGAAAGCATAAAGCCCCGGAGCCAAGTCGGCAATGGTAATCTCATCTTCGATATAGATTTGTGGCTCTAAAATAAATACGCTTCCCGCAGAGTTTTCTACATAACGGGCATCTATAAACGTACCGATGGGCAACGTAACGCCGGACGTATAATACACTTGCGCAGGCAACTCAATGTCAACGCTTAGCATACGGTAAGGAAGACCGTTTACTATAACTGCTTGGTCGCCGCTCCAAGTCCAGCCGTCCTGATCAGAACCTGCGGGTGTGAATTGCACAGGGTTGATGTTAGCCCCAAAAGGATCCCCCTGAAGAACTGCTAACGCTAACCTTGGTTCCGTAGCGGTGATAGTGATGCCGCCATGACCGACTGTCGGCACAGTAAGCATTTGCGGGATAAGAATAGTATATCTAATCCGTGTTGCCCCATGCCAGTCGCCGTTATCAACATAACCTCCGGCATCCCGTATATCATTTTCGCCAAAGAATACAACCGATTCCCGTGAGCCGCCGAAATGATGCCATTCGTTGACTCCCCAGTTACCGCCCTGATACATGAACGCGGTTTTGTGTACTCCGTCAAGGGCGATAGTTTGAGTCGGACTGCCTCCGCCGGTAAAATTGCCTAAATCCCAATGCCACATATGCAGCAACTCCACATCTTTCCAATCGGGGTAGGGTGTAGAGGCTGTATCCGGTACCCATCTGGCGTGGAATGTTGTTGGTGTGCCGGCTTGCACATTGGTTACCGGAAAGCTTGCTGCTGTTGTCAGGTTTCCGTTTGTAAACCAGCCATCAAAAGTATATCCGCTTCTGCTGATGTTTGCCGGGGCAGTTATTGTACCACCATGGGGAACCGTATTCTGAGTTGGTACGGGCATACCGCCGTTTGTGTGCCATATGACATCGTAATCGGCCTGTGTAGTTGGGTAGTGAAGCATTACATTGGCGATGTATACAGGGTGGAGTGTCTCAAATCTTAGTGTCAAATCAAAACGTATCTCGTTTGTACGAGCTATAATAGTAGGATTATTGGTATCATAAGTAATCCTGACAGAAACCCTCTGATAGTCGAAACCGCCAATTGAATAGTAAGAACCGCCAATATAGTCATGGGCTTGCTCTGCTGTCCAATTTCCATGGAATGTACCACCGGCTCTGGCATCTATCGTAAACCGATTTTCAATCATTGGCGTATTTGGATCAGGATTAGGGAAATCAGGATTTCTTCCTGTAGCAACATACAGGTCAAAAGTTATTTCTTCAACAAGTGCCATATCACTGCCAAGCACATTAATGTCTCTGAACATCCCCCACGGGCCGGCAGTCGATCCTGCCGAAAACACCTCAAAAACATTACCTGCACCTGCTATTCCGTCTACAGTAACCGGGGTGTGGCTAGCACCGTTAAACCACGCCAAAGCCGCCGGTACAGCGGTAAGTGACGCCAGTACTATTGTGGTTAATGACGAAGGTGTTGTAAATTCAGGGGTAGTATCAAACGGCAAATCGTATGGCAGTGAATCTGCGCCGCTTTCAGCTTCTGCCGCATAAACAAGCCCTGCAGGTACAAGTGTAAACACCATTGCAAATACGAGAACAAATGCTGTTAACTTCTTCTTCATAAAAAACACACTCCTTTTTTATATTACATAGTGAAAGCACACTTTTATTTTTTCCATAACAATTAAAATGCACGTTCGGCTTCTGCGCACATGATTAAAAATGCACCAACGCCATGCAAGTCATTTTCCGATGTTGGGCGTTCGCAATATCCCTTATAGTCCATAACGCCTGTGCCTATGCAAACATTATTTACTACAATATCTTCACCATCATAAATCAATGATTTTACAACCGCGTCAAATCCTTTTTTTGCAATTTCCAAATACTCTTTTTCCATGAAACCTTTTCGAACTGCTTTGCTTAATGCGGCAATATACAAACAAGAGCATGATGTTTCAAGCCAGTTTCCTTCCTCGCCGCCTTTGTTTACAACTTGATACCAACGCCCATCTTCTGATTGATATTTTACAATGCTTTTTAATAAGCCAACAAGAATTTCTGTTAGTTCGACATATTCTGGGCTTGCTTCGTCCATGTGGTCCATCATGTCCAAAATTGCTACAGGAACCCACCCAATAGACCTGCCCCAAAACTCTGATGAATGTTTTGTAATCGGGTCTGCCCAATTTTCTTGTAATGATTCATCCCATGCGTGATACCATAAGCCTGTTGCGTCATCACGTGTTACTTCCCGCATGAGTTTAACTTGCTTGACACATTCGGCAATGTATTCTGGCTTATTATAACGTCTTCCGTATTCGGCCTTTATTGGGCCGCCCATGTACAAGCCATCCAGCCACATTTGCCATGGAAAATGATCTTTATGCCAATAACCACCATTTTTGCAACGCGGGTAATCGTCAAACATGCCAATCAGTTGTTTTAAAGCATTTTCATATCTTGGCCCCGGATAACGGTCTATTAACGGATAAAGCAAGATTCCTGGTTGGATATCATCCATTTGCAACCCAAGTAACCCATCAACATGCCCATTTTCGTCCACATAACGGTCAATATACTTTTTCAAATATGCAACATAACGCTCATCTTTTGTTAGTTCGTAAGTTTTGTACATGCCTGAAAGGAATACGCCCTGGTGGTAGTGAAACCTTTCTTCTGGTGGCAATTTATCTGCCTCGTATTTTCTCATCATTGTTTCACATGATATTACTGCGTAATCTAGCGGTCTATTTAGTTTCATGACTTATGCTCCTTGTCTATTCAATGCATTTTCTTAGTTTTTCTGCATTGCTTTCCAGTGTCCCTGCTTTGCTGAAAATACCCGACGTGCCGGAAATAAAAATATTTGCCCCTGCTTCTCTCATTTTAACAGCATTTTCAAAACTTACATTACCGTCAACTTCAATATCCAATTGAGGATGCAATGCACGCAATCGCCTAATTTTATCTAGCGATTGTGGAATCAACTCTTGACCGGCAAATCCCGGATTAACACACATAATAAGTACACCATCTAAATCGCAAGCAACTTCATCTAATATATAAAGCGGTGTGCTTGGGTTTATTGCCAACATTGCTTTCGCGCCGCGGTTTTTAATTGCCTGTACTACTTTATGAACATGCTGAGTGGCTTCATAGTGAAATGATATATAATCACCCTTGCCAAACTCAAACCAGTTCAATTTTTCTTCAGGCTTTTGAACCATCAAGTGGATATCCAAAGGTATGTGCGTGTGCTTTTTTAAATTTTTGACATAATCTGTCCCCAAAGTAATATTAGGAACAAATGCCCCGTCCATTATGTCAATGTGTAAATATTCGATGTTGAGTGCTTCCAATGCCCGCAACTGCTTTTCAAGATTTAAAAAATCAGCACACATCATGGATGGCGATATTTCTGCTTTTTTATTCATCCATTCCTCCCTTCCGCAAAACATCCTCTATTTCAGCATAGGTTGGCAGCGAAGGCTGGGCACCCAATTTTGTTACAGTCACTGCCCCAACAATATTTGCAAATGCTACGGCTTCATTTATTTTTTTATGTTTTAAATACTCCACCGTCATGCCTGCAGTAAAGGCATCACCGGCCGCCGTTGCATCAACTGCCGCAACTTTCATTGCAGGCAAATGTGTAATTGTTTCGCCATCAAAAACGTAAGAGCCTTTTGCCCCAGCTTTAATAACCACATATTTTGCATCGCAGCGTTGTTTTAAAGTTTGCGATGCCATTTTTGCTGTTTCGCAATCAATCACCATTACACTGCACATTGCATATGTTTCCGTTTCGTTTGGGGAAAAAATTTCCGCGCCGGGTATTTTTTCAATAGGAAAATCTTGTGCAGGTCCTGCATCAATTATGAATGGAATGTTTTTTTCTTGTGCTTTTTTGCAGGCGTGGATGATAACATTTTCAGGTATTTCAAGTTGAATTATCATCGCATCAAAATCTTGCTCAAATGCTTTATCAATATCGCCGGTGGTTAGTGTCATATTGCTTTCGGGGTAGACAATGATTCTGTTTTGCCCATCTGCCTCTACTACAATAACTGCCAAGCCTGTACTGGAAAGGGTATTTTGTACTACATAATCCGTTAAGATGCCATTACTTTTAAGCGACGAAACCAGTTCTGTACCAAAATCATCTGCACCAACACAGCCTACAAATGTTACATCTGCACCAAGTTTTGCTGCGGCAATCGCTTGGTTGCCCCCCTTGCCCCCATGCGCATAATTATATTTACTGCCAATGAGATTTTCACCAGCTTTAGGCATTTTAGGTGTTTGCAAAACTAAATCCATATTCAAGCTGCCAACAGCCAAAATATTCGGTTTATTCATAAGCTGGACTCCTTTTTCAAATAACACCCCATCCACGCCAATGCTTTTTCCTGCATTGGCGGCAGAAAAACATGCGGTCCATCAAAATATTCGCAAACAAAATTCTGTGCCGCGCCAGCCTTTTTATAAACTGCCTCAACATGCGCTATTGCTTTTTCGCCTGTTAGTTCTGGCTCAAAAAGCCAATCTTGTTTGCCATGTATCGCCATCAATGGTTTGGGTGCGCGCAATGAAATGATATCTTCAAAATCCAAAGTTCCATACAAACCAGGCACTGTCCACATCCACTCGACTTGCGGAAGACGATGTTTCATCATTTCGCGGTATCTTTGCATTGCCCCTGCCATCACTGCACATTTAACGCGGCTATCTACAATTGACAGCCAACCCGAACGATAACCGCCCATAGAAAGCCCAATGCAGCCTATTCTTTCAGAATCAACCTCTGGAAGAGATGACAGAAAATCAACACTAACAATATCATCCCAAAGGCGCGTTGCCATCAAAGAGGTACCTGCTAAAAAGAAAATTCTTGCAATATCTGCTTGAATTTCAAAAACGCAGTCATTGTATTCGCGAATATATTCCGCCGTGCCAATAGGATATTGTGCCAATCGCGTTTTAAAATCTTCTTTGTCGGCAACTTTAAAACTTCTTTCGCCAAATAAAATGCTATCTATGGTCAATGTTACATAACCTTTTTTCGCCATTGTTGATGCCAAAGGTTCTTCGTACAACTCTTTTACAAATGCATCAAGTACAGGAATAGGCTCTTTATGTTCAACAGCTTTTTCCTTGCCCCAATATGCCATTGCCCCATGGTCATGAAGCACAACAACCCCTGGCGCAGGTTTTGTTAAACCATTTGGAATCAATAAATATGCGGGTATTCTACAACCCGGTGCTGCATTGAAATATACTTTTTTTCGAGTATATTCACCAAAGTCAACGACCTCTACAATTTCTTCATTGAGTGCCACTTTTTCTTGTGCATATGAAATTTGGTTTTTCACAAATGGCAGATATATTTTTTTCCATTCCTCGATATCTGTAAATTTCTCTTGCAAAAAAGAGCCTGTTTGCTTTGTGTGTTTAATTCTATCAACAAGGAAATCAAACGTTGCATCACGGCTCATGTCGTCAAAAACATTATAAAGCTCCATAGTGAATTTCCCCTCAATCACATTTTTTCAAAAGCAATTTAGCACTTGCAAAATCCCCTGCACCATTAGGATTTACATAAAAACCAATGTTCATCAATTGGTCTCCGCCCAATTTCATCCCCTCATCAAGGATAAACATTGGGGGCTCTATATATTTAACTTCATAGATGCTATCTTCATCCAATCCTTTAAGTTTTAGCGTGGTAATGGGTGAACTTGCCTTAACCATTAGCCCACAATAGAACACCAAAACTTGGCTCTTATCTTCGTTTACAAAAACCCATGCCGCACAATCATCTTCATTTGGGTTTAGCAACCGATTAAGCGTTCCATACAATATCAAAGCCCGATGCTCTTTATAAAATGCCACTTGTTTTTGCATTTCGGATAATTCAACTGCGCTTACATTCGACAAATCCATTTCATATCCGAAAACACCAGACATTGCTACATTGCCGCGTGTGGATAATGATACAGCCCTGCCCGTTTGATGATTAGGCACTGCCGAAACATGCGTCCCCATGCTCGAAATAGGATAAATTAAGCTGCTACCATACTGAATATTTAACCGTGCCGCTGCGTCGGTGTTGTCACTAGTCCACGCTTGGGGCATATAGTAAAGCATTCCTGCATCAAATCGCCCACCACCGCCCGAACAGCTTTCAAAAAGAACATGGGGATAATCAGCTATTATTTTTTCCATAAATTCGTACAAGCCCAATACATAACGATGTGCTACCTCGCCCTGTTGCTCTGGTGGCAAAGCAACAGAGTAAACATCTGTTAAATGACGGTTCATATCCCATTTTATATAATCTATTTCTACATTATCTAAAATGGCTTTCATTTGCCCATAAATAAACGCCCAAACCGCTTTGCGTGAATAGTCCAATACGTATTGGTTGCGTCCAAGTGCCCTAACACGGCCTGGCACCCCTATTGCCCAGTCAGGATGCGCCTCATAGAGTTTACTTTTTTCAGAAATCATTTCAGGTTCAAACCACAGCCCAAACTTCATTCCTTTTTCATGAACTTGTTCAGACAAACACTTTAGCCCACCAGCAATTTTTCCCTCATATTCAAACCAATCACCAAGAGACGATGTATCGTTGTCGCGTTTGCCAAACCAACCATCATCAAGCACAAACAGTTCCACGCCAAGTTTTTGTGCCTGGTTTACAATTGCCGTTATCTTGTCGGCATTAAAGTCAAAATATGTGGCTTCCCAGTTATTAATAAGTATTGGCCGTTCGACATTTTTAAATTGCCCGCGCACCAAGTTATTGTTAAATAATTGATGATACGTTTGTGAAAGGTTGTTCAACCCATCTGGTGAAAAAGCCATTACAACCTCTGGTGCTTGAAAACTGTTTGAGGGCTCAACACACCATGCAAAATTAAATGAATTAATCCCCATTACCAATCTTGTTTGATTGTAGGCATCTTTTTCGGCTACAATTTCAAAATTTCCGCTGTAAACAAGTGCAAAACCATATGTTTCGCCGCTAAACTCTGTAGTATCCTTGTCTAATAAAATGGCAACTGGGTTTTGTTGATGACTACTGGTTCCGCGCTTGCTCTCCAGCCTTTTTGTTCCTTTTAAAACAGCCTCCCTAACCATTTGGCGTTCGCTTGCCCATGCGCCTGGCAGATGAATTAAATCCATCTCTTTTGCAGGAAAATCTATTGCCATAGAAGCCATTCTGTTTAATTCAACTTTTTTAGAACTGTTGTTGACAAAAAGTACCGAGCGGCAAATGGCAGAAACATCTGAAAAAATAGTGTACGAAAGAACGATTTGCAGCTTAGAAATATTATCCTCAAGCGTTATTTCTAAAGTAGTCGCTTGCGACTCATCATTTGCATAGGTCGCAGGCAAACCCTCTAGCTTCTTTTTTCCATTAAAAATTTTATGATTTAGATACCGAAAATCATTTATTCTGCTACCGTCAGCAAGTTTAATATTGTGTGCAGGCTCACGAAAATCTCCAAAGCCAAAGCCTGGGTACTCCATCAGCACATTATCTAACGAAAACTTACTGCCTACACTGTCTCCTGGATTTGGCGAGAAAGGCCGCTCATGCTTTGGATAGGCATACCCACCTGTATAACTTTTGACTTTTTTACCAAAAAATAAGTGCGTCAAATAACCATTTTCTTCAATTTGTAAGATATAGCTTATTTTATTATTAAAGAGGTGAAAAATCCCTCTTGAATTATCATATTCAATCATCATGTTATCACCTGATATTTTTTTAATCACATGCTATTTTTGCTTGGGGCAACATGAAAAAATTAAAAACAAAGGACTGCTGCAAAATACGGCTATTCTACAACAATCCCTTTGACTAAATTTCCTGCTAAAATATTAGCGTGCGCTTAGTTCGCGGTATTCCGTATTCCATTGCGCTAGGAAATCGTTGATGCCAAGCCCACGCCTGGTATCCAAAAGCTCTTCAAAAATCCTGTTGAAGTCTTCGTCCGAAGACGCAGTTACCAACCGCATAGTAAAATCGTGTGTTGCTGTATTCATGCGTTCCCAATCCCTCATTTGGGCACTTGAGAATGATGGCATAGACCTTTTTAGACCAATATGGTAACTTGTTTCGTCAAACTCGAATAAGTTGTTATTGTACATTTCAAACGAATTTGCCCATCCCATTTGCGCCCAAGCATTGCGGACAATGGGGTCTACAGTTCTTGCAACAACATCTGGGTCATGGGTGATTCGGAAACTTTGCCCATTGCCGTCCACACCAAGGAAGAATCCAAACTCACTTGGGCCAAACAAAATATTTTGTGGATAGTTGGGGTCATTTAGACTTCTTTCAAAGAAGTAGTCGGCTGCAACACGACGGCCATTTACTACTTCAAATTCGTATCCTTCACGCCCCCAGCCCATCATTATCATACCTTCGTCGCTGGCTTGCCATTCAAATATTTCGGCGATTCTGGCAGGGTCTTGTGCATTGGTTGTTATTGCAACAGATGACCAAACTTCACCTGCACGTTGCGGATAAATCATTCTTTCGCCGCGCTCTATTTGCGAAGAAAGCTGTGCTGTAATTGGCACATATCTAAAATCTGCACCCGCATTTGCCAGTGCGGGATTAAAATCATAATCCCATGGCCACACCAGGAAATATGCCGCAAGCGCACGACCCTCACGCATTTTTGCTTCAAAATCTTCCCAGCCGTCTGTTATAGAGTCTCTGTCAAACAATCCTTCGCGCCACATGCGATTAAAAAACGCTAGGCCATTGCGGTATGCATGGTCTGTTGTGATGTCAATAAATTCATTTGCTTCAAAATCGAATACCATACCATGGTTAGCGGTTGTGTGAGTCAAACGTCCCATATCATATGTGTATGTCAATGTTCTAAGGCCATCTGTTCCCCATGCTTGCATAGGATGGCTAAACCCAACCGTTGGTTGTCCATTTGTATATGGATTGTCAGCCAAGCCTTGTTGAATAATCCTAAAGATATCATTTTCATCCCTAATTGTAGGGAATCCTTGTTGTTCTAAAATATCAGAACGGATTAGCCACTGTAGATGCGGGCCAGAATTTGTACCCGTTAGGTTTGGCTCCCAAAATGTCATTGCCCAAATTTGGTCATCGTTCATACCGGACATTGCACGCCATACAGGAAGACGGTCTACGTGACGTTCTAAAACAGTTGGTGCATATGTTGCAAACAATTCGCCCATGTTAATTAAAGCACCGGCATCTGCATATGCGTTTAAGATATTTGCTTGCCTTGGGTTGATAATGTCAGGGAAGTCGCCGCCGGCAAGGCGAAGCATCAACCATTCTTGCATATCACCAGAAAAATGAATTTCTCTAAATCCAACGTTAAAACGCTCTAAAATGTATTGGCGAACAGGTTGCTGCTCCCAAAACGCTTCACGTTCAGAAGTATCGTGGTCTCTTAAAAAAACTAATTCGATAAACTCGCGTTCTTGACCATCACCTGCGCCGGCGCCAGCAACAACATTATTGTTTGTGGTTACATTGTTACTGGCGGCATTGTCGGCAACACCCACATCAGCCCCACCATCATCGCCAGAGCAGGCAGACAGAAGCATGGCAACCACCATACATGTAAAAAGCACTGCAAACAACTTTTTCAAATTCTTCATTTCAAAAACTCCCTTCGTTTTTTATATCCTTGATACATAGAACAGCCTTTACCCTTTTACAGCACCTACCATCATGCCTTTAACAAAATATCTTTGCATAAACGGATACACACAAGCAATTGGGACTATGGTTACAACTGTTACAGCCATGCGCACCACTTGGGGCGTTAGCCTGGCCTGCCCGCCTTGGACACCAGCCTGCATTGCTAACTGCATTGCGGCATCCGAGCTTCCGCCAGCTACATTGTCAACCATTCGCACCAGGAAATATTGCAAGGTATGAAGATGCTCGTGCATAGAGTTGTAAATCACTGTGTCTGTATAGGCGTTCCATTGATGGACAACTGAAAACAGCGTAACAGCGGCAATAACTGGTGTACACAATGGCACAACTATTTTTACAAAAATAATAAAATCATTGGCACCGTCAATAAGTGCAGATTCCCGCAACTCTGCCGGCAGGCTTTCAATGTAAGTGCGCATTAGAATCATGCCAAACACGTTTACAATTGGAGGAATAACATACACCCAGAAAGAACCAACAAAACCAAGCGTTTGAAATAGTAAGTATGTCGGAATAAGACCTGCGCTAAAATACATCGTGAACAAAAAGTACCAGTTTAAAAACCTTCTTCCAGGCATGACCCTCTGACTTAAACCGTATGCAATCATCATCGTAATAACTCCGCTTATGACAGGACCAATTGTGCTTCGCGCCACAGAAATAAACAGGGCATTTATAAATCTATCATTGGAAAAAACCGCCATATAAGCCTCAATAGAAAATCCATTAGGAATAAGCAAAAAACCATTTGTAACTTGAGCCAGGTCAGACAACGAAACCATAATGACATGCCAAAACGGGTAAGTTGTCACAATAAACACAAACACCAGAAATGCCCACATGAATATAGTAAATCCGTTGTCTAATGCACGTTGCCATACGGAATGAAAACTATTTTTGCCTTTTACTATATGAGTCATAAAAGTCTCCTCACTATCTGACATATTGTTACGCGACAGAGCCACCATCAAGTCTTCTGGAAATTCCATTTACAACAATCAGTACAACAAACCCAGCAAGAGACCTTAAAATGCCAACTGCCGTTGCATAAGAATAATCCAATTGCCTTAATCCAAAGCGGAAGATGTACATGTCAAACACTTCCATCGTTGGACGGTTTAATGGGTTTGTGAACAAGAAAAACTGGTCAAAATTTGAATTGAAAATCCAGCCAACATTCAATATTAATAATATTTGCAAAGTGGGCATCAACTGCGGAAGCGTAATATAGAAAATACTTTGTAAACGGTTTGCCCCATCAATAGCTGCTGCCTCATACATTCCTGTGTCAATGCCAGTAATGGAGGACAGGAAAATGACTGCATTATAACCTAGCGTTTTCCACAAATTTGACAAAACCACTAATGTCCAAGACCAGCGTGGGTCTACTAACACTCCAAGCCCTTGTTGCTCGATACCCAAATTTCTTAAAAAGTTTGGAATTACACCTGTACCGCCTTGAAAAAACACCTGCAACATGTTGTACACAATAACCCATGACACAAAAAACGGAATAAACGAAACGGTCTGGATTGTCTTTTTAATTTTTTTATTAGAAACTTCGTTCAGCATAATTGCAAACATTAACGCAACAAACATGCCAACAATAAGGGAAATAATATTCATGCCAAGTGTGTTTCGTAAAACATTCATAACTTCTGCAGAATCACGTATAACCAACCTGAAAAATTCCAACCCTACAAACTCTGCCGAAAACAATGGACGACCAACGCGATAATCAACAAAAGCCATATACAGCCCAACCATAGGTCCATAGCTTAATAAACCTGTCAACAAAAAGCCTGGTAAAATCATCAAATAAACAATCCACCAGCGGGATAAATTCGACCGAAACGATTTACGCTTAGCCATGTTATTATCACTCCTTGTAAGACACCGTCTGTAGGCGCATCAAGTAAACTTGAAATGATTATAAAACATAAAAACAGTTACTAAAATAGTAAATTTTAATCTCAAAAGGGTAAAATAATGCTATTTCAACTTAACCAGTTCATCACAACAGACATAGACTTTTCGCAATTACTAGATTACAATGTAATGTAGACAGGAAATTTTTCTGACTAAAAACATAGTCGCTGGAGGGTAAATTAGTGCTGGCAAAATTTGATGATATTAGTAAATATACTTATGGGTTTGATTTTAAAGACCCTTCAAAGTTAGACGGCGTTGCAACCATCAAGAGTATTGGTGTCGAGCATCGGACTAATATGAGTTATTTTTGGGACTGCAATATTAGAGGTGAGGCAGATATCTTCATTTTTCAATACACGCTCTCAGGATGCGGCGAAATAAAAATTCAAAACAAAACGCATCCGCTACCCGAGGGTCATGCATTTATCATATCTGTGCCGGAAAATTGTCAGTATTACATTCCAGCCTCAAGCAGTGATTGGGAATTTATTTTTATCACATTGGCTGGTGATGAAGTGCGAAAATGCTGGGAGTACATCAATTCTACTCATGGGTATGTATTTGAAATTTCAAACAAAAGAAAAATAATCCAGCAATTGTTCTCAATTTATTATGATATTCAGAGCGGTCAAGTGCTGGACATTTATCAATTTTCGCAAAGGGCATACGAATTTTTGTCACTTAGCTATCGTCATTTTGAAACAAGGGTGGACTCCATGCTCTTAAAAATCCCACCTGATATTATAAATACATTGCAGTATATTAAAGAAAATTTTACAACAGATTTAAGCATCGACGATATTTCGGAGCAAACAGAGATATCAAAGTCGCATCTGTCAAGAAAATTTAAAAAATTTATCGGATATTCTCCACTCAATTATTTAAATAAATATCGCATTGAACAAGCCAGCTATCTATTAAATCATACATCCAAAACAGTAAAAGAAATTTCTGTAGAAGTTGGTTTTGCTGACCCTAACTATTTCTGCAAAGCATTCCGAAAAATAACCGGTACTTCGCCAAATAGCTTTCGTAAAGCAATAGATACACAGTACCACCTTAGCTTCTTAATAACCGACGACCATGGAATGATTAAGTTGGATAAACATGATGAATAGATACATGAATTGTGTCTACTTTTACGAATTATCTCGTGTGTTTTTACGATGCTGGGCATATCTTTTCAGGTGATTAAATTAACGTGCAAAAAACCGCAAAAAAATTTGTGTTGTGTTGAATGATGTGATATATTAAAGCCCGAGGTTGAAGCGAAAGGCAAAATTCCACCCAAGCTTTGATTAACAAAAAAATAGAACCGCGGAATCGGAGAAGGTTACGACCCTTCGCCGACGCCCATAGAGATGCAGGAACATCACCTATGGACACAGGATTTTCACCTGCCACCGCAGCAGACAAAGTATACATCATTTTTACTTTCCATTCAAGACACGCTGTTGCCTCCGTGACAGTTTGTGTATCTTGTTTGAATACAAGTAGATGCTGTCATACTCATGTTTGCATTAAGGAAACAGTGTACATTCTGTATTCACGCTAATATGTAAGCATTTTGATACATAGAAAGCGCATAGGTCGATGATGTGTTGTTTGCAACTGGCAAGCAACCATCGCTCTATGCGCTTTTGTCTTTCCTCGACCTTTTAATTCGCGCAAAGCGTGAAAATCCCCATAAGAAAGGAGCCCACACACCATGGAAAAACCACTCGAAATCAGACTCAT